>Ga0181520_10004766_pt1 | contig 22327 bp, 25 predicted proteins | sample PEATcosm2014_Bin_29_FD_132451 | JGI IMG/M metagenome (GOLD analysis project Ga0181520, IMG submission 132451) | Peatland microbial communities from MTU Mesocosm Facility, Houghton, MI, USA - PEATcosm2014_Bin02_30_metaG | ecosystem: Environmental > Terrestrial > Soil > Wetlands > Peat | place...
CGAACCAGGTGAGAAACCTGGACCCGCGCCACCCGGCACAAGGTTCGAGCGCAGGAAAAACGGGATTGATCTATCGCCCACATCAAAATGTCGGGTGATGAAAAGTTATCGGAGCTTTTGGGTGTCGTTACGACAACTGGAAAGCCCCATGGTTTTTTAGTAAAATTCATCGTGCTTCGATCTCGACGATACTGTTCCTCGTATAATTTCTTCAGTCAGTATCGTCCCGGCATTGAGAACATCAATTGGCGGACGGGACGATTTCATCCTCCTATCAAAGTTAGTTCAGGACGGAAAACCCATTGAAGAACCGGCTGCAAACTGCCCATAGAATCTCAAAAAGGCGCCACGCGTTGGAACGCGACGGCAGCGTGAACGCCGCTGAATGGCGTTCTCTAATCCACCGGTTTTCTCAGCTCAAAACTCTCGTAGTCGGCGATCTTATGCTGGACCATTTTGTGTGGGGGGCGGTTTCACGGATTTCTCCGGAGGCGCCCGTCCCTGTGGTTGAAGTGCTGCGGGAGACTGAAATGCCGGGCGGGGCCGGGAATGTGGCGATAAATATGGCGGTTCTCGGGGCCCAGGTGCAGACTATCGGAGTTATCGGCCAGGATGCGGCAGGCGAACGCCTGAACGACCGTTTAAAGAATTTCGGAGTCCACTCGGAATTTGCCATCCGCACTCAAGAACGGCCTACTATTTTGAAGACGCGGATAATTGCCCATCATCAGCAGGTGGTGCGCGTGGACAGGGAGGTAAGGGGGGATCTTTCTGTTGATCTCAAACATCGCGTACTTGAGCAGGTCAAGGCCCTTCTGCCTCAGGTTCATGCCGTGGTTCTTTCCGATTACGGTAAGGGCGTAGTTGACCATCCGCTTATCAATGCGCTCATCCCTCTATGCCGCGCGCGCCGCATCCCCATTACGGTTGATCCAAAGACTGAGAATTTTCGTTATTACCGGCATGTCACCTGCCTTACTCCGAATTTGAAAGAGGCTATGGAAGGGGCGGGTGTTTTCCGCATTGCCTGCGAAGGAGATGTCGAGGCGCTGGGCCACAGGATTTTAAAACTTTTAGCAAGCGATTCTGTCCTTATCACCCGCGGCGAGCAGGGGATGAGCCTTTTTGAACATGGAAAACAGCCGCGGCATATCCCCACCAGGGCGCGGGAAGTTTTTGACGTAACAGGCGCCGGGGATACCGTTATAAGCGTCCTGACTATGGCTCTGGCGGCCGGGGCTTCCGTGCGCGACGCCGCGGAACTGGCGAATTTCGCCGCGGGCGTGGTTGTGGGCAAAATCGGCACCGCAAACGTCACGCCGAAAGAACTGCTTACCGCGATAAAAGATCATGTCTGAGCGGGAAGTTCTGGCCGTAATCCCTTCCAGGATGGGCGCTCAGCGTTTTCCAGGCAAGCCGCTGGCTGTTATTGCGGGCAAGCCTCTGGTCCAGCGCGTATGGGAGGCCGCATCCGCCGCAAAAAAAGTTACGCGCGTTATTGTGGCTACGGATGATGAACGCATTATAAAAGTCGTGCATGGTTTTGGCGGTGAAGCCGTAATGACGCCGAAGCTTTGCCCCAGCGGTACGGACCGTGTAGCTTATGTGGCGCGCCGTAGCCGGGCCGGAATTGTCGTTAACGTTCAGGGCGATGAGCCTCTTTTGTCTCCGCGGACCATTGATCAGGTAGTCTCAGTTCTGCAATCCGATCCGGATGCCGTAATGTCCACCGCCGTACGCAGGCCGGAAAGCGATGCGGAATGGCGGAATCCCAACGCAGTTAAGGCGGTGGTAGACCGGAAAAATCGCGCGTTGTATTTTTCCCGGGCGCCGCTGCCCTGGAGCGATGGAAATGACGTCCGGTCGCCGCGGTGGGTGCATATCGGCCTGTACGCTTTTAAACGCAATTTTTTGTTCAGGTTTGCCGCGCTGGCGCCGTCGCCTCTGGAAAAGCTTGAGCGACTTGAGCAGCTGCGCGTTCTGGAACATGGTTTTTCGATAAAAGTCGTTGTCTCGCCGTCGATGACGCAAGCGATCGACCGGCCGGATGATGTTGGAAAAGTGGAACGAATTCTGGCAAAAGCCATACGAGGGAATAAATAATGACCAAATATATCTTTGTGACCGGCGGTGTAGTGTCGTCCCTGGGGAAGGGGATTACGGCTTCTTCGCTGGCCCGCCTGCTGAAGTCGCGCGGCCTCCGCGTCGACATGCTCAAGTTTGATCCTTACCTCAACGTGGATCCGGGCACCATGAGCCCGTATCAGCACGGAGAAGTTTTTGTGACTGAAGACGGCGCGGAAACTGATCTTGACCTGGGGCATTACGAACGTTTCCTCGATCAGGACATGTTCCGGAAAAACAACTGCACGGCCGGACAGATTTACGATGCCGTTCTGGCAAAGGAACGCCACGGCGAATTCCTGGGAAAAACGGTTCAGGTTATTCCGCACATTACCAACGAAATCAAATCCCGGGTAACGCGTCTTGGCGCCGGAAAAGATGTGATTATCGTTGAGGTCGGGGGAACCGTGGGCGACATTGAAAGCCTCCCGTTCCTTGAGGCGATCCGGCAGCTCAGGCTCGATGTGGGAAGGGACAATGTTTTATATATCCATGTAACGCTTGTTCCCTATATCCGGTCGTCGGACGAGATGAAAACCAAGCCAACCCAGCATTCGGTGGGCAAACTGCGGGAGATCGGAATAGACCCGGACATCATCGTTTGCCGCACGGAAAAGCCGCTGGACGAGGAACTGCGCCAGAAAATCGGGCTTTTCTGCAGCGTCCCTGTCGAAGCGGTGATCGAGGCGCGGGATGTGCCGTCGATTTATGAAGTGGCGTTGTCCTTTGAGCGCGAAGGCCTTGATGAGCTTGCCTTAATGCAGTTGCGGCAGCGCAGCCACAGACAGGGCATGGAAGAATGGTCTCAAATGGTTGAGAAGATAAAGAACCCGCGGAAGCGGGTTACGGTCGCTCTGGCTGGAAAATACGTGGAGCTGAAAGACGCCTATAAATCGGTGGTTGAAGCGCTGATCCACGGAGGAATCGCCAACGACAGCAGGGTCGTCATAAAATATATCGACGTAGAATCGCCTGATCTGGAAAAAGAACTGTCGGAAGTTCAGGGGATCCTTGTCCCGGGCGGGTTTGGCGACAGGGGTGTTGAAGGCAAAATCTCCGTGGCACGATTTGCCCGCGAGAACAAAGTGCCGTATCTGGGGCTTTGCCTGGGAATGCAGGTGGCCGTTATTGAATACGCACGGAATGTATGCGGGCTGAAGAACGCAAACTCCACTGAGTTCAATGCCCGGACCCCTCATCCGGTGATAGATATTCTGCCGGAGCAGAAAAATATCCAGAACAAAGGCGGAACGATGCGTCTTGGGGTCTATCCCTGTAAAGTCAGGTCGGGTTCCCTTGCGGCCGCGCTTTACGGCAAGACGCTGGTCGGCGAACGCCACCGTCACCGTTACGAGTTCAATCCTAAATACCGCAAGACGATCGAATCCCGCGGCCTCCGGGTTACCGGGGAATATGCGGAAAAACATCTGGCCGAGATTGTTGAATTGCCTGAGCATCCCTTCTTCGTAGCCGTACAGTTTCATCCGGAGTTTAAATCCCGGCCCACGCGGCCGCATCCTCTATTCCGCGGTTTTATAGGCGCCGCTCTGGAATTCCGCGCCATGCATTTCCAGGAGCCGGTCTCCGCGCCGGTGGTTATATAGGGGCGATGATAACCGCGATGCCCCGCTCCGTCCCAGTAAAAAATATCAGCTTGAATGGCAGGCATATTGGGAACGAGCGCCCGCTGCTGTTCATCGCGGGTCCCTGCGTTATTGAATCCAGGGACTTCACCATTCGAGTGGCGCTCCGGCTGCGGGAATTTGCGCGCCGGTTTAATGTTTTTTTCATATTCAAGGCGTCTTATGACAAGGCGAACCGCAGTTCGGTATCTTCTTTTCGCGGGCCCGGGCTGAACGAAGGTTTGAAAATCCTCCGGCTCGTCAAGGAAAAGGTGGGCTGCCCGATTCTTACGGATGTTCATTCCGTTGAAGATGTGAAACGCGCGGCGGAAGTCGTTGATGTGCTGCAAATCCCGGCTTTTCTTTGCCGCCAGACCGACCTGTTGAAAGCCTGCGGCGAAACCGGCAAACTGGTGAATGTGAAAAAAGGACAGTTCCTGGCTCCCTGGGATATGGGAAATGTCATAGCCAAGATTGAAGCGACCGGGAACAGTCATATTCTCGTAACGGAACGCGGTACCTCATTCGGCTATAACAATCTTGTCGTAGACATGCGTTCCCTGTCGGTTTTGAAACAGTTTGGTTATCCCGTAATATACGATGCGACGCACAGCGTTCAGCTGCCGGGAGCGCGTGGGAACGTTTCTGGAGGGCAGCGCGAATACCTGCTCCCTCTGGCAAAAGCGGCCGTGTCTGTTGGTATTGCGGGGGTATTTACGGAAGTTCATCCGGATCCATCCCGGGCTCTTTCCGACGGGCCAAACAGCCTGCCGCTGCGGGACGTTCCGCAGTTCATCAAAACGCTGAAGGTTTTCGATAAGGCTGCCAAAGGAGTGAGGGTATGAAATGTCCGCAATGCCAGACGGAAAATAAGGACCAGGCAAAATCATGCCGGAAATGTGGAGTAAATCTGCAGTTGCCGCCCCTCTGGAAACCGACATGGAAATGGCATGGTAAGGCATTGCTGATAATTTATGCGGTACTGATCGTTGTGTTTTTTGTAGTCAAAGCCCTGCTTAAGCCTTATGTCCGCCAGCTTCCTGCGGATGTTACTCCCTGGTTGCACCCCGAGGTGTATAAAAATGCCGTTAAGTGACGCCCGGATATTAAAGCGGGCGCGGGATGTCCTGCGCCTTGAAGCATGCGCCGTTGCCGCGCAGGTGCGCAGCCTTGGCAAAAATTTTGTCCGGGCGGTGCGGCTGACAGCCTGCTGTAAAGGCCGCGTGGTCGTTATCGGCGTGGGAAAATCCGGATTGATCGGACGGAAAATATCCGCTACGCTCGCATCGACAGGCACTCCTTCCACCTTTGTCCATCCTTCGGAAGGGATTCACGGCGATCTGGGAATGATTACCCCCGGAGACGTAGTGCTTGCCCTTTCGTATTCAGGTGAAACCGACGAACTGAAACGCCTGCTGCCGTCGCTGCGCGCCATAGGCATTCCTATGGTGGCCCTTACCAGCAGGCCGCATTCCAGGCTTGGGAGAGCCGCCACCATAGTAATCCCGGTGCATATACGTCGCGAGGCCTGCCCCTATAATTTAACCCCCACGACATCGACTACGGCAATGCTCGCCTTGGGCGATGCGCTGGCCATGTCCATCATGGATTCAAAGGGATTCCGCCGTGAAGATTTTGCCAGACTGCACCCGGGAGGAACGCTGGGCAAGCGTCTTCTCTGGACGGTGGGAGATGTCATGCACCGGGGAAAGAGCAATCCTGTGGTCAGAAAAGACCAGTCCGTGCGCTCTGCTCTGGATGTCATGACGAAAACCAGGACTGGGGCGACAAGCGTAGTTGACGGTTCGAAAAAGCTGATTGGATATTTCACCGACGGAGACTTCCGCCGGCTGGCCCCTCGTGATCCGCTGATTCTGTCAAAAACCGTTGAAAAAGTGATGACCAGGAAGCCGCATGTGTTGTCGATGGAGACCCGCGTCGGGGAAGCCGCAGATCTGTTGCGCAGATTTAAGTGCGACAATATGCCGGTGGTGGACCGCCTCGGAAGGCCGGTGGGCCTGCTGGACGAGCGCGATCTCCTGTCCGAAGGCCTGCTCTAGTGCCGGGGACACAACGCTAAATGAGTTTATGGCGCCGCACGGCATGGGCCGCTATCGTCCTGTGTATGTTAGGATGTCATAAAGGATCGTCGAACGTCGTGTCACTTGCTGACGACAAGGCGCCAACGCAGATTCTTGCGAATTTTCAGCTTCAGGATATTCAAAACGGGACAAAGGTAATGACGCTGAACTCGGTTGAAGGCAGGATTTACGAACAGGAACATCGAACGGATCTGGAAAAGCCTGTTGTCGTTTTCTATAAGGCAAATAAGATCGCTTCCACCCTGACTGCTCCAAAGGGGCAGATTCAGATGGAGACGCATGATATGTCGGCGTGGGGCGGGGTGACGGTCGTATCTCAGGATAGTTCAACATTGACTACCGAACGTCTTCGCTACGACGCAAAGCTGCAGAAGATGCTTTCCGAAGATCCGGTTCATCTGGAAAAGCCGGATTCGATTACTGACGGCATTGGTATGACGGCTACGCCGGATCTTCGCAATATTAACATCGGCCATGAAAAGGTCGTGATGAAAAATGCCGCGAAACGTTAATATCGCCGCGTTGTTGATTGTTGCCGGGTGGGCGGGTTTATGCCGCGCTTCGCCCCTTCCGCCGGCGGCGGCTTCCGCCACGATCACAAGCGATGAACTGCAGCTTGTTGATCAGGGCGCGGAATCAATTTTTGTCGGGCATGTTGTTATTAAACAGGATTACTATACGCTATGGGCCGACAGAGTGCGCCAGGTGAAGGATACGGGAATAGCGAATGCCTTTGGGCACGTTAAGGCTCTCTGGGCCCGGCCTGGTGAAGCCAGGATCCTGGGTACCGGGCTTTATGCAAAATACGATCCCAATACTGAGGAAGCCCAGCTTTGGAATCGTGCGGAGATTACCCGCTGGGAAACGGAAGCCGACACGTCTCCTGTGCATATTAAGGCGGATCATTTCATTTCCAGAGAAATGGAACAAAAGATGTGGGCCAAGGGAAATGTGTATATACGGAGGCCCGGAAATTTCTGGTCAAAATCTGAAGATGGGTTATATAACCAGGCCGAACAGGTTGTTTCTTTATGGGGGCCGCAACAGGTGGAAATGCAGTATATGGATGATAAGGGGGCGGCTCATTTTTTCAGCGATAGAGCGATGGTTTTTTTGTCGCCGAAACGGGTTCGTCTTCTGGATCATGTCAAGGGTCATATAGTCCCGGCGCCATGACCCTGAAAATCGATTCGCTGGTAAAAAATTACGGCCATCGCTCTGTTGTCAGGGGTATTGATTTCGAGGTCGGACCGGGTGAGGTTGTCGGCCTGTTAGGGCCGAATGGCGCGGGTAAAACTACGTGTTTCTATATGATAGTGGGCCTTGTCCGCCCCGACAGCGGGCAGATTTTTCTGCAGGGGGAAAATATTACCGATGAACCCATGTACAGGCGCGCGCGCCTGGGTATCGGCTATCTGGCGCAGGAACCGTCGATTTTCCGGAGATTAACGGTCGAAGATAACCTCATGGCGATTCTTGAAATGCGGGATCTCCCGGGGCAGGATAAAAAGGCGAAGATGGATGGCCTGCTTGCGGAACTGGGACTGAGCGGCCTGCGCCGGCAGATGGCTTCGACGCTTTCCGGCGGTGAAAAAAGGCGCTGTGAAGTGGCCCGGGCCCTTGTGACCGACCCTCAATTTCTGTTGCTTGATGAACCTTTTGTCGGCATTGATCCTCTGGCTGTCACCGATTTGCAGAATGTTGTCCGCAAACTTAAAGCCCGTGGAATAGGGGTCCTGATAACAGATCATAACGTCCGGGATACTCTGGAAATTGTAGATCGAGCGTATATCATGTATGAGGGGCGGGTTCTGAGGTCCGGCAACGCCCGGGAGCTGCTTGCCGACCCTGAGGCGAGACGGGTTTATCTGGGAGAGAAATTCAGCTTGTGAGGTGACGCATGAAGGTTAATATTACGGCACGGCATTTGAAACTGACTCCGGCGATAGCCGATTATGTCCAGAAAAAACTGGAAAAAGCCAATCGATATTTTGATCATTTAATCTGGGCTCAGGTGATTCTGGATGTCTCTAAAAACCGGAATATGGTTGAAATCGTTATTCACGCGAGCGGGCGCACTTTCATGGCCAAGGAGGAATCGATCGACCTGTACGCGGCGATCGATCTGGCCTCAGACATAATCGATGAGCAGCTGCGAAGATACAAGGAAAGGCTTAAGGTCCATCGCCCGGATCACGGCAAAGCCGCGTCCCGGCGCAAAAAGGACTGGGGCGGAGAGCGTGCCGCGGCTCTGTCGGAATCTGAGCCTGAATCCGACCGCCGCGTGAGCAGTATGAAAGTTCTTCAGCTGACCCCGCTGTCGGTTCCCGAAGCCATCTCAGCCATGGAACAATCAGACAGCGCGCATTGGATATTTTTGAACAAATCCAATAACCGGGTGACGGTTATATATCGGAAACCCGATCATACTTACGGAGTTGTTGAATCGATCGCTTGAGTAAAGCGAATCGAATAGGAGGAACTGATGATGCTTGCTAATCAAGAAGGCAATAAACTTAGAATTCTGGATTTTCTCGATCCCGCTTCCGTGGTTGTGGATCTGAAGGCCGCCACCAAAAGAGCGGTTGTGGAAGAGCTGGTGGGATTACTTGGTAAGACCGGGAAAATTGTTGATCCGGTTAAAACTCTGGAAGTCCTTATGGAGCGTGAGAAGCTGGGTTCTACGGGAATCGGTCAGGGCATTGCGATTCCGCATGCAAAAACCGACCAGTGTAAGGAGGTTGTGGCCGCATTCGGCCTTTCGCGGCGCGGCGTGAATTTTGACGCGCTCGACGGCGAACTTGTGCACATATTCTTTCTGCTTGTCGCCCCGCCCGACGCCGCCGGTACGCATTTGAAGGCGCTGGCGCGCATTTCGCGGTTGCTGAAGGACAAGTTTTTCCGTCAATCACTGCGGGATGTCAAGAACACGGAAGACGTTTTGAAGCTTATCCGCGAAGAGGACCGGTTCTAGCAATCCGCATGGCTACCATTCCCGTCGCCGATCTGGTTAACGAAAAGCAGGGAGATCTCGAACTTGCCCTGCTGGCCGGGGTAAAAGGCTTGCGCAGGGAAATCACGGTTTCTGAAATCAATCGCCCCGGGCTCGCCCTGAGCGGATATACGGATTATTTCCCTTCGGAGCGCGTGCAGATTATCGGCCTTGGCGAAAATACGTATATGTCAACCATGACTCCGGCGCAACGTTCCGAGGCTTTGGGTAAAATCTTTTCCCACAGGAATCTTCCCTGTGTCGTGGTTACGCGGGGATTAAAGCCGCCCAGGGAAATGCTGCGGACGGCGGACCGTTTTAAAATTCCTGTTATACGCTCGAGCCTCACGACGGCGCTTCTGATCGGTGAGCTGACTGTTTACCTGGAAGAGAAGCTGGCGCCGACAACTACCATCCACGGAGTTCTTATGAACGTGTATGGTCTTGGCATCCTTCTTGTAGGCGATTCTGGGATTGGAAAGTCGGAGTGCGCACTGGAATTAATCAAGCGCGGACATATGCTCGTCGCAGACGACGTGGTGGAGATAAAACAGCGCCTGGGAGGTTATCTGTACGGTACCGGCGCGGAACTGATCCGGCATCACATGGAGTTAAGAGGTGTCGGAATAATAGATGTTCAAAAAATATTCGGCATCAGCAGCATCCTCGATCGGACAAGGATTGAGCTGATTATCAAGCTCGAAGACTGGAAGCAGACGGTGGAATATGACCGCGTCGGGTTATCGGAGCGCGCCACCTCTATCCTTGGCGTGCGGGTCCCGGAAATTGTCATGCCTGTCAGGCCGGGGCGCAACCTGGCGGTTCTTGTTGAGGTGGCGACGCTGAACCAGCGCCTGAAATATCGCGGGATGTTTACGGCCAAGGAATTTAATAAGAAATTGATCGCAATGATGGCTAAGGGACCCAAAAAGAAAAACTGATAAATGATGAAAAAGGAACGCGTTTTATTCTGGATTGTGACGGGAATGTCCGGGGCCGGAAAGTCTCAGGCGATAAACTGCTTTGAAGATTTCGGGTTTTTCTGCGTCGACAATCTGCCTGTCGCGCTTTTGCCGAAAATGGCGGACCTGTGCGCAAAATCAGGCCGTCCGATGCAGCGGGTGGCTCTGGGTATTGATATCCGGGAAGGCGGATTTTTGCGCGGGTTATTCAGGACTATTGATGATCTGAAAGCGGAAGGCGTGGACTGCCGCATTATTTTTCTGGACGCTGATGATAAGACTCTTTTCCGGAGGTTTTCTGAAACCCGCCGGCGGCACCCCCTGGGGGGCAGCGTGCGCGAAGGGGTTGCGGAAGAACGCAAACGTCTGATCAAGATTAAAGAGCTTGCCGATAAGATTATTGATACGTCGAATTTGAACCTGTCGGAACTCAAGAAGGTCCTGTCCGGGCTTCTGGAAGTACGCCGGTCGAATGAAATGCAGCTCTCGGTTATCTCGTTCGGGTATAAATATGGGCTTCCTTCCGATGTTGATATCGTATGGGACGTGCGGTTTTTGCCCAACCCGAATTATGTCCCGCGCCTGCAGATGAAAAACGGATTGTCGTCGGGCGTGAGGAATTACGTTTTATCAATGCCGCAGTCCCAGCATTTTCAGAGAAGATTTTTCAATATGATTCTGGAATCGCTTCCGCATTATGTCCGTGAAGGAAAGAGTTATCTTTCCATCGCCATCGGATGCACCGGTGGGAGGCATCGCTCGGTTGTGATTGCGGAAGAGTTGAAGAATTTCCTGTCTGACCACGGATTCCATGTCCGGGTTTACCACCGGGATATGGAGCGCCCCTGAGTACCGAGGAAAATCTATGACAGCGATCATCGTTATTACGCACGGTCATTTCGGACGCGAACTTCTACAGACGGCCCAGGACATTGTCGGCCGCCAGGAAAACGTGGCTGCGCTTTCCGTTACGCAGGAGTCCGGCATCAGCCAGTTGTCCGATGCGATAAGCAAAACCTGCGGACAATTTTCCGATTCCACCGAAGTGCTTTTTCTCGTCGACATGCTCGGAGGGACTCCCTGCAACACGGCAATTATGAAATCCAAAGATAAATCATGGGAAATCGTCACGGGGGTTAATCTTTACATGCTGATTTCCGCTTTCCGGCATCGGGGCGATTTGGACGTAAAGGCGTTGTCTGAAAAAATCGCGGCTGATGGTAAACGGGCGATTACTCTTCCCAGGGATATGCTGAAGAAGGCTTTATGAGTGTCATTCTTTTGCGTATCGACGACAGGCTGGTTCACGGCCAGGTAGTAGAAGGATGGCTGAGGTCAATCCGGGCTACGATGATCGTTGTTGCCAGCGATTCGGTGGCCGCGGATGAAACGCAAAAGGCGCTTTATTACCTTGCGGTTCCTCAGGGAATCAAGCTGGAATGCCTCTCGGTCAAGGATGTAGCCCGATTCTGGAGCAGTGATGAATGGAATAAGGAAAACGTTCTTGTGCTGGTATCTTCGCCGCAGGAAGCGCTGGCTCTTGTCCAGGCGGGAGCCGTTTTAGAGTCCATAAACGTCGGCGGTATGCACTATAACGAGAAGAGAATACAGATTTTAAAAGCGGTGTCGTTGAATGACAACGATATCGTGACGCTCCGCGCCATATCAGACAGGGGAATTGCGCTGGAAGCGCGGCCCCTGCCGCTGGACGAGCCTGTGGATGTCGTCCCGTTTCTTGAACGCTGGCAGAATATGAGTGAGCAACCCCGGTAAATGGATAAAGTCAACTTTCTCATCGGCATGCATAACCATCAGCCGATAGGTAATTTCGATTTTGTGTTCGAAAAAGCCTACCGTAAATCTTATTTGCCGTTTTTAGAGGTTATGGAGCGGCATCCGAAGCTGCGCTGGAATCTGCACATCACCGGGATTCTTTCGGAGTGGCTGGATAAAAATCATCCGGAATATATGGATCGTATCGCTGAACAGGTTCAGTCGGGCCGCGTCGAACTTCTGACGGGCGGATTCTATGAGCCGATATTGCCTGCTCTGCCGGATGCAGACAAGATAGGTCAAATCCTGAAGCAGACGCGTTACATTGAAAAGCGCTTCAAAACTACGCCAAAGGGTATGTGGCTCGCGGAACGGGTTTGGGAGCCCCATCTGCCCAAGGTTCTGCGCGAAACGGGTGTGGAGTATACGTTGCTTGATGATGCCCACTTTATGACTACCGGCATGACTCCGGATCAGATGGTAGGCGCCTATCTGACTGAAGAGCAGGGAGCGACCCTTGCCGTGCTGCCGATCCGGAAGGATCTTCGCTATGCGATTCCCTTCAGGGATCCACAGGAAACAATCAACCTTCTGCGGCAAAACATTACGCCTAACGGTTCCCGCGCTCTGGTTATTTTTGACGATGGGGAAAAGTTCGGATTGTGGCCGGAAACCTATAAGCACGTTTATGAAGATGGCTGGCTGGAGAAGTTTTTGCGCGCGCTGGAAGCGAACTCGGACTGGCTCGTATGCTCGCGCATTTCGGATTACCTTGCTTCTAACGGGACCATGGGCAGGGTATATCTTCCGACGGCGTCTTATTATGAGATGGGAGAATGGACGCTGCCTGCGGCTTCGCAGGCGCAATTATCCGGTTTGTTAAAGGAATTTGATGCAAAAGGAACGCGCGAAGAGGGGAAAACCTACCTGCGCGGAGGTTTCTGGCGTAATTTTCTTACGAAATACGAAGAATCCAATCATATTCATAAGCGGATGATGGCTGTCGGCGAAAAAGTTCACAAAGCGGTGGACAAACTTCTCGGCATCGGAGAAAAAATCAAGGCAGATAAATTGCTGGGAACATTCTGGGCAAGCCAGTGCAATTGCGCATATTGGCACGGCGTTTTTGGCGGTCTTTACCTGCCTCATCTGAGGCAGGCTCTTTATAACAAAATGTTAAAGGCCGAGATCTCTGCGGAGCGCGTTCTCGACACTTCGATGCCGCAGGTCATAATGGATGATTTTAACAAGGATGGACGCCGGGAAGTCGTCATTGAAACAGCTAAGCAAAACCTGTTTTTTTCTCCTCATAATGGCGGCGCTCTGATTGAGTGGGATCTTCGAAGCCTGGGCGTCAACCTGCTGAATGTGCTGACGCGAAGGAAAGAAGGCTATCACCAGCAGCTGCTTGATTATCGTAAGCAGCAGCATATTCCCCGTCAGACATCCGGCGTAAAAACCATCCACGATATGATACGGGTCAAGGAAATGGGGCTGGAGAAACGGTTGCATGTCGACTGGTACCAGCGTTCCAGCCTGCGCGACCATTTTCTGCATGCGGATACGTCGCTTGATTCCTTTTTCCGCTGCCAGTATGGAGAACAGGGAGACTTTGTTCTTATGCCTTACGATGTTGATTTCCCTGTAGAGAAAATGCCTGCGGTTCATTTGAGCAGGCAGGGAACAGTATGGTCCGGGGATCAGCGAAACGGCATATGCGTGGAAAAAACAATCAATGTTACCTCTCCGCTGGGAATTGAAGTGCTTTACCGGGTCAGGAATATGGAAGGACCTGCCTGTTCGATATGGTTCGGGAGCGAAATGGTGTTCGCATTCTCTGGCCAGGATATCCAGGACCCGGTTGATCATGGCCGGAAGTCAACCTGGCTGCATCGTGATCAGGGGTTCGGGTTTGATGTTCAAATGCAGCTTGAACGGCCAATGGATTTGTGGGAATTTCCTTTGGAGACTGTTTCCCTTTCGGAAGAAGGTTTTGAGCGGACATATCAGGGTTCCGTGTTGCTGGCTCATTCGCGTATTTCGTTAAAACCGCAGCAGGTGGATTCATTTATCTGGAAACTGGAGATAATACCGCAATGATGCCGGGTCAAACGGGATTGCTCGCAGCATCCATGATCGCAGGCCTGATTTCTCTGGATTTTAATTGCTTCGGGCCGATAATGATTTCTCAGCCGGTTGTGGCCGGTCCGCTTTTTGGCCTGCTGTTGGGAAATGTGCCGACGGGTTTGGCGGTAGGGGCCATAGTGCAGCTGCTATGGATGGATGTTACTCCGGTCGGAGTGGGAATCCCTTACGATTGTACTGCGGTAACGATCCTGGCTGTCTTCTGGGCCACGGCTGCTCCGCTGCATGCGTCTTTTTCATTGGTTCTTGCCATTGCGCTTGCCGTGCCGTTCGGATACTTTTTCCGCTGGATGGATCAATATGCCAGGCGGCTGAATACGGTGATCTGTCGCCGTATAGAATCCGCAAGCGATGAAAAACTTCCGGAAGCGCTGTCGGTCGGAATCGCTCTGGGACTTTTCTGGGCATGGGTGCGTTATACGCTTTCCTACGCTATATGCATGGCAATTGGACAGAAAGCGGCATACCTGTCAATGCGGATTCCAGGCATTCACTGGTTCGAACAGAGCCTGCACATGTCGATTTTTCTGCTCCCGGCTGCGGGACTTGGCGTGGCGCTTGAGTTCTTTCTATCTGAACCGGAGAACCGGTTTATTCATTTTCCGTGGCGGAGGAAATAATGCCGCTTGCGCTTATAAATACCTTTATCAGATCGTTCTTTCTGCAGACGTTATGGAACTTTGAGCGTCTGCAAAACGCGGGATTCGCCTTCTGCATGGTGCCTCTGCTGGAAAGGCTGGGATTATCCAGGGAATCGCTGCTGCGCCTGATCCGCCGCCAGCTGGATTTTTTTAACACGCATCCATACTTTGCTCCGATTGTTATGGGAGTCGTATTTTCGCAGGAGAAGGTTCAGCCTTCGGACGCCCAGGAAAATCGAACATTAAAGGTTCTTAAAGACAGCATGGGAGGGGCCTTTGGAGCCGTGGGAGACCATGTAATCTGGGGTACCTGGCGGCCATTTTGTATCGTTGCCGCGCTTTGCGCCGGTGTGCTTGTAACATATAAGAAGAACGATTGGCATACCTGCGCGCTGTACTGGATTACGGGATTTCTGATTCTTTTTAATATTTTGCACATCTGGCTGCGGTGGCATGGCCTGCATAAAGCTGTGGCGGAGGGGCCGGCCGTAGTGCGCTGGGTCGAATCTCTGCACCTTCAGACATGGACGGCCCAGGTGCGGCGCATCGGACTGGTTGCCCTGGCTGCATTGACTCTTTTTTATCTGAAACATTGGGCCACTTCGCGCATGCTTCTGTGGATGATTTCCGTTATGCTTGGGTCCGTTGTGCTGAAGCGATGGGCTGTATCATCTGTATTTATTTTTTATGGGGCATGTTCCGTCGCCATCGCGATGGTTTCCCTGGGGGTCCACTGATGGCGGAACGGGTGTTTAAGGTTAAAAACAAACTGGGACTGCATGCCCGCCCGGCCGCCCTGTTCGTGCAGGCGACTACGCGGTTTAAATCGAGCGTCAAAGTTTCAAAAGATGAAACAGAGGTGGACGGAAAGTCGATCATGGGACTTATGATGCTTGCGGCTGAAGAGGGATCGTCCGTCAAGGTCGTCGCCAGGGGCGATGATGAAGCTGCGGTACTGGACGCTTTGCAGGCGCTTTTCGATAATTATTTTGATGAGAAGGAATAATGGCTGAACCAGAACCAACCAAATCGATAGTTTTGCGCGGCATAGCAGCCTCGCCCGGCATTGGCATAGGGAAGGCGTTTGTCGTCAAAGAAGAGGCGCTCTCTTACGTGTTCCGCGCTCTATCGCGGGATGAAGTAAAGCGTGAAATCCAGCGTTTCCGGATCGCTGTCGGCAGGACCCGCGCCGATATAGTTCAAACAAGAGACAGGATGCTCAAGGTCCTTGGGAAATCTCACGCCGCTCTGATTGATGTCCATTTGCTGATCCTGGAAGATGCGTTGTTCAGCAAGGACGTGGAGAAAAAAATCAGCCAGGAATTGATGAATGCCGAGGCGGCGCTGGTTGCAGTGCTGGATCAGGTGGGCCGCACGTTTGAAAAACTGGGAGATGAATATTTCCGGCAACGCAAAGACGATATTATGGATGTTGGCAAGCGTGTGATGCGGTATCTGCTTGGACACAGCGGAGTCCAGCTCAGCCAGCTTACGGAGCGGTCCGTAGTTATTGCTCATGACCTTTCTCCTTCGGAAACATTTTCTCTCCGGGAAGATCTTGTGGAAGGTTTTGCTACGGATATCGGAGGCCGGACTTCACACACCGCCATCCTCGCTCAGGGACTGGAAATCCCCGCTGTTGTCGCGCTCAAAGAGATTACGGGCAACGTTAATACGGGGGACATTCTCATAGTCGACGGTAACGAAGGCCTGGTGATCGTCAATCCCACCATGGCGACGCTTGAGAATTACCGCAAAGTCAGGGAAATTCAGCTTGCGGAAACCAGGGAGCTGGAAAAATTCAAGGATCTCCCGGCTCAAACGACTGACGGCCGTAAAATAATTCTGGCCAGCAATATCGAAACTCCCGAAGAAGTTAAAGCCGCTTTGGGACACGGCGCCGAAGGCATCGGGCTTTATCGCACGGAATTTCTTTATTTAAACCGCGAGAAACTGCCGACGGAAGAAGAACATTATGAGAAGTACAGGGTTGTCGCACGGCAGATGCTCCCGTATCCTGTTATTATCCGGACCGTTGATTTGGGCGGAGACAAATTGGCGCCGCTCGGCGTGGCCGGTCTGGATACCGAGCGTAATCCTTTCCTGGGCCTGCGGGGAATACGTCTCTGTCTGCGATATCCTGATATTTTTAAGACCCAACTGCGGGCAATCCTCCGGGCGTCCGTCGAGGGCAAACTTAAGATCATGTATCCGATGATAACCAGCGTTGAAGAACTGAGCCATGCCAACCGGTTGCTTGAAGAAGTAAAAAACGAACTTAAGAATAAAGACATTCCATTTGATTCGAATATCGAAGCCGGCATAATGATCGAGACTCCTTCAGCCGCTATGATTTCCGACATCCTGGCAAGGGACTGCGATTTCCTTTCCCTGGGAACGAACGATTTAATCCAGTACACGCTTGCCGTAGACCGGGTGAATGAGAATGTTGCGCCTCTTTATAACCCCCTTCACCTCAGCGTGCTTCGGTTGATATCGGTGGTTATCGAAGCTGGCCATAAAGCGGGAAAATGGGTGGGGATGTGCGGCGAAATGGCCGGCGACCCGATGTTTACGAGCATCCTTCTTGGTCTCGGGCTCGACGAATTTTCGGTCCCGGCGGCGGCTGTGCCAAAAATTAAAAAGCTTTTGCGGGACGCGTCATACGAGAAGACCAAAAAACTGGCTGACGAAATTCTCCATTTAACTGACCAGGAGGAAGTGGAAAAACGTCTTTCGCCTCCTAAAATCTAATCATTTGGAAATCCGCAATTTCTGCATCATCGCCCATATAGACCATGGAAAATCCACGCTGGCCGACCGCCTCCTTGAGATGACAGGTACTATCGCCCATCGTGATATGCGCGAACAGACGCTGGACAGCATGGACCTTGAGCGCGAACGCGGCATTACGATCAAGGCAAAGGCCGTGCGCATGCAGTACCAGTCGCCTGGTACCGGCAGGAAATATATTCTGAATCTGATCGACACGCCGGGGCACGTTGATTTCACTTATGAGGTTTCGCGCGCTCTGGCTGCGTGTGAAGGGGCGCTGCTTTTGGTGGATGCCACGCAGGGCGTCGAGGCTCAGACGCTTGCCAACGCAGGTCTGGCAAGGGACGCGGGTCTGAAAATTATTCCGGTGATAAATAAAATTGATCTCCCTGCGGCTGATCCCGCGTCCTGCGCGGTTCAGATTAAAAATACGTTGGGAATTGATCGAACGCCTATTCTTACCAGCGCCAAGATCGGCAAAGGCATCAGCGAAGTTCTCGAAGCTGTGGTCAACGAAATCCCGCCTCCGGGAATTAACACGCAGTCTCCCTTGAAAGCCCTGGTTTTTGATTCCGTTTTTGATACTTTCCGGGGCGTAATCGTTTATGTGCGCCTACTGGAAGGGGAAGTCAAGACGGGCATGCCGCTAAGATTTATGTATTCCGGCAAGGAGGTTGTCGCTGAAGAGGTGGGCGCGCTTCAGCTCAAACTGGTCAAGACGGAACAACTCTCCGCCGGAGAAGTCGGTTATGTGATTCTGGGACTTAAGGAGCTGCATGACGTCCGCATGGGAGATACGCTGACTTCCAGTGAGAGTCCTGCGAAAACCGCCCATCCCGGATACAAGGAGTTAAAACCGTTCGTCTTCGCCGGAATTTATCCCGTTAACCCGAGCGATTATGACAATCTAAAAAAGGCCCTGGAAAAGCTGCATCTGACCGATTCGGCATTCGTATTCATCCCGGAAACTTCTTCTGCGCTGGGGTTTGGTTTCCGTGCCGGATTCCTGGGACTGCTGCATCTGGATATCGTGAAAACGCGGGTGGAGCGTGAATTCCAGATACCGCTGATCGTTACGGCGCCAAACGTAGTTTATCAGGTCGTTCCGGTTCACGGCGAACGCCATGTTATTGATAACCCTGCCAAATTCCCCGATAAGGCTGATGTTAAGGAGATCCTTGAACCCTATGTTTCGGCCACGATCATTACTCCTTCCGATTATGTCGGGCCGCTGATGCAGCTCTGCCAGGACCGGCGCGGCATATTTCATGACATGAAATATCTCTCGGCCACCAGGGTTGCGCTGCATTATGATCTGCCACTGGCCGAAATTGTCAGCGACTTCTATAATGAACTGAAGTCTCTGTCCAAAGGATATGCCTCGTTCGACTATGAACACACAGGGTATAGCCCGGCGGACCTGGTTAAGATGGAAATTCTTGTTCATGGGGAAGTCGTTGACGCTTTTTCTTTTATTGTTCACAGCGAAAAAGCTTATGCGCAGGGGCGGAAACTAGTAGAGGCTCTCAAAGACCTGATCCCCAGACAGATGTTCGAAATTCCGCTTCAGGCGCGTATCGGCAGCCGCATTATTTCCCGGGAAACCATCCCGGCCATGCGCAAAGACGTCCTGGCTAAATGCTATGGCGGCGACATTACGCGCAAGCGGAAGCTTCTGGAGAAACAAAAAGAGGGGAAAAAACGGATGAAACAGTTCGGCCAGGTTGAAATCCCTCAGGAAGCATTCATGGCCATTCTTAAACGTTGATGGAGGATAAATAAATTGGAGACAACCCTTTTCTGGATCGGCTGCGGACTTATAGTATATGGCTATGTTTTAAAAAAACTTTTTAAGCAGGGTGATTTATTGAAGCGCGGATGGGTTTCCACGCTGCTGCATGTTTTTTTTACGGCGGGCGTCGGTTTTCTGATAGGGTTTGTAATCAGCGCTTCCACGGATTTGCGCGGTCCGTCCCCAAAATGGCCGGTGACCGGGCTTATCATTGGTCTGTTGTGGGGGCTGGCTGAATTGCGCAAAGCTTCCGGCGGTGAAAAAGGCTCATCAGTACTTTTGGCTGCAGACCTCGAATGGGTTGAGACTTCTTCTTCAGCCGTCATCCTTGCGGCGGTGATAATGTATGCGGTGGTTCAGGCCTTCAAGATTCCGTCGGGTTCCATGGAGGACACCCTTTTGATCGGAGATCATCTGTTCGTGAACAAATTCGTTTATGGGATTCGCATTCCTTACACGAACAAGCGCATCCTTAAATTCCATAACGTCGAACGCGGTGATATCGTCGTATTCCAGTGCCCGGAATCCGCCCTGTCCAAATCCGATCGGGAGCGTCATTTGCGCAAGGATTTCATCAAGCGGGCAATCGGTCTTCCCGGCGATGTCGTCCAGATCAAAGACAAGCATCTTTATGTTAACGGTCAACTGCAGGACGAGCCGTACGTAATTTTTCGCGATCCAATGACGTATCCGGCAGAGCCGGTAATGGTTCCCCCGGCCGATTACCAGAAAGTCTGGGATTCAGGCGAATTGGCGCAGGTTCAGGGAGGCGTGGTAAGGGACAATTTCGGACCGGTAAAAGTGCCTGAACACAGCTATATGGTAATGGGCGACAACCGGGATGGTTCCTATGATTCGCGTTTCTGGGGCCCTGTGCCTAACCGTCTTTTGAAAGGCAGGGCATGGGTGGTTTATTGGCCGCTCAACCGGATAAAGGTGATTAAATGAGACTGTACGATAATTTCATTAGAAACAGTCTCATCCCCGCAAGAAGTAAGCGGGGATCTATCATTCAAAACATCTGGATTCCCGTCCCGGAACATGGGACGGTCCCTTCCATTAGATTTAAAAGGATTGGGACCGATTACGACCTCGGGAATGACAGAATGGGAGAATAACATGTTTATCCCATGGAAAGCGTGGCTGATAGCTTCGTTAGCCTTTATTGTTATTGAAATTCTGCCGCCGCCCACGCATTTCTTTTTTCTGTGCGCCTCTCTCGGGGCTCTTGCCGCGTCCATAGCCGCTTTTTTCCTTCCGGGGTCGTGGATTTCCTGGCTGGTTTTTATAGCCGGGACGCTTGGGCTCATTCCCTTCCTGATACCCCTGGCTAAATTTATTTTTTCCAGGAAAGATGATAGTCACATCCGATAATACGTCGCCAGGTATTTACGTCCATATTCCTTTCTGTCGCTCCCGTTGCGGGTATTGTGATTTTGTTTCTACAGCAGGCATGGAAGACGGGCTCGAATCGTATGTGAAGGCTCTGTGCCGCGAAATCGCGCTGTGGGAATGGCCGGCAGATGCGGAATTCGGAATTCGGAGTTCGGAAGAAGGAATCGTTCATAAAAGCAACCTACTTCCGCATTCCGCAATCCACATTCCGCACTTGGTTAAAACAATCTATCTCGGAGGCGGTACGCCTTCCATACTGGAACCACGGCACATCTTTTCCATTTTTCAAAGCCTGTTTGCCCATTTCCAGATTACTGATAAGCCTGAAGTTAATATAGAAGCTAACCCGGAGAGCGTTTCCATGGAGAAAGCTCTGGCTTGGAAGAAAGCCGGGATCAACCGCGTCAGTATCGGGCTGCAGGCTTATGACGACGATCTGCTGCGCGCTATCGGACGGATTCACAGCGTTAAACGGTTCGTGGAGGCTTTTAATCTGCTGCGCGCCGCCGGTTTCGAAAATATCAATATCGATTTGGTGTACGGCCTGCCCGGACAGACCTTTAAGGGATGGAGCGAAACGCTGGAGAGAACCGTTTCTTTTGCGCCTGAACATCTGTCTCTTTATGCGTTAACTGTCGAGCCGGGAACTCCTTTTGCTGCCAGTGGGGTCAGTATTGATAATGATCTTCAAGCGGAAATGTATGACCATGCGAGAACGTTTCTTGAAAAGGCCGGATACCCGCAATATGAAATATCTAATTTTGCCCGGGCCGGACGGGAATGCCGGCACAATTTGATTTATTGGCGGCAGGAACCATATATCGGCCTGGGGGCGGGAGCCGTGGGCTGCGTTGACGGTATGCGCTGGGAAAATCACAGGACGCTGCAGGACTATGAATCCGCCGTTATATCCGGTATCATGCCGCGGCTTTCGGAAGAGGCCCTGGATGAAAAGACCCGGGAATTTGAGCGTTTAATGCTGGGGCTGCGGCTTCGCGAAGGTCTTGCATGGAAAGATGAGGGCAATACCGCATGGATTGCCGAACGCAAAAGGCTTGCCGCTGCCGGGCGTCTGGAAGAATTGCGGCCGGGAATATGGCGAATCCCGCACAAATACGTGCCCGTAACAAATCAGATTCTGCTTTCCTTTTTTTAGAATAAGAAATTTCCTGTCCTTGTATTACAATATCACTATGAAGCCGTTCGTTAAATTGTCAGGGGGATTTTATGGAAAAAGCATCGCCGTCGCGCAGCATTGAATTTGTAGCTTATCAGGTGCTTCCCGACAGCCCCCAGATACAGCACGACTTTCTGATGGCTATGGCGTCGCTTGGAGTACTTTCAAGCCATGACTTTGCGGCCGAGGTTGTCCGGGTTGCCAGACACAACATGATCCCGCCCATGTCTCTGGAAGGATTCAGGGAAGTACCCGGGCAGGGTGTTAGTGGATTTCTAAAGTTTCCGGGTGAAAAGCGTCCGCGAGTTGTCGCGCTGGGGAACAGGGAATTCATTAACGAATGCGGGCTTCAGATCCCGGAGCTGCTGGAATCTGCGGCGCGCGCGTGGGAACGGGAGCCTGACAGTTTTATAGCGCTGGGCGGATGGGACGGGTTGGTTCGCGGCATACTTCGTTTCAAGCGGTCCTGACCACCCTTTGTGGCATACCAGCTCCCAATCTCCCTATCACCCCATAACCCATTACCTGCCTAGCGAGCATCCGCATCTCTGACTTCTGCTTTCTGAGTTCTGATCTGAATTGTTCATGCTCGGCCCTGTAGTTACTGTTGTTCCTCGGCCCTTCCGCTTTGGTTTACCACGCGACCAGTTTTTTAGTGGAAGCGCTAAACGACCTATTTGTTTTTGGAAGTTTGGCCACGCTTCCACTTAACATAGGGTCGCGTGGTGGCCTAGCCTCCCAAGCGACCTATCCGTTAGTGGAAGCTTGGCCTAGTCTCCAATAAAAAATGGTCAACAAGGCATAAACAAATAGTCGGCAAGGCACCC
>Ga0181520_10004769_pt1 | contig 22321 bp, 14 predicted proteins | sample PEATcosm2014_Bin_29_FD_132451 | JGI IMG/M metagenome (GOLD analysis project Ga0181520, IMG submission 132451) | Peatland microbial communities from MTU Mesocosm Facility, Houghton, MI, USA - PEATcosm2014_Bin02_30_metaG | ecosystem: Environmental > Terrestrial > Soil > Wetlands > Peat | place...
GAATTGATATTTGATAAATATTTTAATTTATCAAAAAGTGATATACAAAATCATAAAATGAAGCTTGTTTTCCTTGGTTTAAATTACACAGCAGACATTTCTGTTAACGGAGTAATTATTTTTAGACATTCCGGAGGAGAATTTCCTTTTCAATTTGACCTCCCAAGAGATATTTTGAGATCTGATAGAAATAATATTCTTTCCGTAAGATTATTTTATAAGTTAGATTCGGAAAATACTATTCCTTTAAAACAAAGATTTTTATTCCCGCAGAATTTTGGTGGCATTTTAAGGGATGTTTATATTCAGTTATCACCAAATGTTTCAATTTCCGATCTTAATATTTTATCAAATTATGAACCAGGAATCAATCGATCGAGAATTACTATCAATTCTAAGATAAATAACAAAGAATTTGCCAATTCTTCAGATACTTTGGCTTCTCAGAACCAATTTGTATTAAAAATTAAATTTGTATCTCCTAATGGAAGTTCAGTTACTTCAACTAATGATTATCAGTTCCAGCTAATCCCTAACAGAGAGAGGAATATATCCCAAACAATAGATTTGTATTCCCCCGCCCTTTGGTCTCCATACAACCCACAATCATATATTGTCTATTTTGAGTTGTGGAATGGAAATGAATTAATAGATAGGGCTAAACGTTCACTTGCAATATATTCTTTTAAGTCCGGCACTAATTCCTTATTCCTTAATGGTCTGGCCTTTGCCATGAATGGAGTTACATATGTGCCGTCTTCATTAGATTATGGTAATATGTCTGATTATGATTTGATGGATAAAGATATAAGAATGATTAAAGAATTAGGATTCAATACTATAAGGTTTTCTAATTCTGTTCCGAATCCTTATTTCTTAAATCTATGCGAAAAATACGGATTGGTCGCTTTTATTGAACTGCCCTTATCTTCAGTACCTGAACAATTAGCACAGGAACAAAATTTTATTAATAGGTGCAGAAATTATCTTTTAAATTTTATTACTGCATATCAGAAATATTCGGCAGTAGCGGCAATAGGTGTAGGCGATTCGTATTTGCCGGGATCTTATGCTCATACCTCATTAATAAAAAATCTTGCCGGTATAATTAAATCTAATACTTATAAGCTGGTATATGCTTCATTTAATGGATTTAATATTGCACTAATTAACAATGTTGACTTATATGGGGTAGATATATTTAATAGTCCGATAAATTCATTTTCCGATCAGTTGAAGCAGGTACAATCTGATTTAGGTACAGGAAAAATTTTTATAAACAGCGCAACTTATATTGTAAATAAGGGAAATAGTAATGGATATGTAAATGACCATTCTTTTGAAGCTCAGGCGAAATTTTTTGAGGATTTGATTGAGTTTGCTGGAAATAACCCTCTGGCTGGTTATTTTATTAATACAATGTTTGATTACCGTGGAGATTATGCCTCTCTTTCAGCAGGTTATAATAAAGATAATATATACCAGATTGGTATTTGTGATGAAACAAGAAGTACTGATAGATTAGGTTATAAGGTAATTTACTCACTTCTTCATAATACCGAAAAAGTTACAATCCCGATCGGCAGTAAGAAAGATGATGCTCCAATGGTTTTTATTTTGGGCGGTCTGCTTCTTGCTTTGGGTGTTGGTGTTCTTGTTAATTCAGGTAGAAAATTTAGGGAAGATTCTTCCAGAGCGTTGTTAAGGCCTTATAATTTCTTCGCAGATGTGCGGGATCAAAGGATAATGTCGGGTTATCATACTACTATGTTGGCTTTGATAGTCTCGGCAGTTGGGTCTCTTATAATATGTAATTTATTGTTTTATTTCAAAGAAAGTGTTCTTTTCGAAAAACTTTTTTTATCATTCGGTAGCGCAAAAATTATAAAATGTATTAGCTATTTAGCCTGGCATCCAACAAATGCTCTAATGTTACTCACCGTTGTTTGTTTAGCTGCAATAATTGTTATTACTTTTATAATTAAAATTGCTTCTTTTTTTGTTAGGAACAGAGTTTTTTATTCGAGTGTTTATTTTTCAGTAATCTGGTCATTCCTACCATTTATCCTCTTAATTCCATTAGGAATTATTCTTTATCGCCTGCTGGATGCGGACATTATCAACCCTTATATTTATATAGTTTTGGCTATTTTCATTATCTGGGTATTTTACAGATTAATGAAGGGGGTATATGTTATTTTTGATGTAAATCCCGGCAGTGTTTATTTCTATAGTATAACTTTTATTCTTATCATCTTTGGCAGCACACTGCTATACTACCAAATGAAAAATTCAGTCATAGATTATCTCCAGCTTACAATTAAACAATATAATCTTTTTAGGTAATAGATAATTGTATTTATCGAAACTCGAAATATTAGGATTTAAGTCCTTTGCTCTAAAAACCGAAGTAAACTTTAATCCGGGTGTAACCTCAATTGTTGGACCCAATGGTTGCGGTAAGACTAATATTGTCGATGCTATTAGATGGTGCCTGGGCGAACAGAAAAGCAGCACTCTTAGAAGTGATAAGATGGAAAATGTTATTTTCAATGGCACTTCAACAAGAAAGCCAATGGGGATGTCCGAAGTCTCACTTACCATCCAAAATAGTAAAGGAGCATTACCAACAGAGTATTCGGAAGTTAACATTGCACGAAGAATTTTTAGATCTGGTGAAAGCGAATATCTTCTTAATAAAAATGTCTGTCGTTTAAAAGATATTACCAATCTTTTTATGGATACAGGCATGGGAACAAATGCTTATTCAGTCATCGAACTTAAAATGGTCGAGAATATTTTAAGCAGTAAAGCTGATGAGCGAAGAAATATGTTTGAAGAAGCTGCCGGTGTTAATAAATATAAACTTCGCAGAAGACTTGCTTTGAGAAAATTAGATGAAGTTAAAGCAGATTTAAACCGTGTTAACGATATTGTTAGTGAAGTAGAAAAAAAAGTTAACTCGTTGGAAAGACAAGCTAAAAGAGCCGATAAGTATAATAATATTTCGTCTACCTTGCGTGAACTTGAGCTTGATTTGGCTGATAGGGAAATGGCTTTGTTTAATAAACAGAAAGCTGAATTAAAAGAAAAAAAAGAATTAGATTTTAAAAAGAAAATTGAAATTGAATCAGAACTTGCGGAATTGGATGATAAAATTAAATTTATAAAATCCGATTTGACTGAAATAGAAAATAAACTGAATATTAAACGTTTTGAAATTACATCCCAAACCGAAAAAATTTATAATGTTCAAAAAAATATTTCTATTGCAGAGGAAAGAAAAAACTCACTTTCAAGAAATATTGAACGATATAAGCAGGAACTGGCTGAATTAAATGTCGAATTAAATGATGCCGAAGAGTTAATTAGTAGCAGCAACTCTGTCATAATGGAGTACGTTGATAAGATTTCCACTAAGGAAGTTGAAAAACTCGATATTTCTTTAACTCTTAATAAATTCAGAGTACAATTGGATGAGCAAAGGAACTCTTTAAAGCAGAATTCAGACATCCTTATGGAAAGGTTTAAGGAGATCACAAATAAAGAAAATGAATTTTCTAATGTTGAAAAATCTCTTGAAGCTAAAAATAATTCAATAAATAAACTAAATGATAAAATTTCATCACTTACAAATAATATTGCAAAAACCGTAGGATATCTTGAGGAACTTGATCAGGAAAGAATTGAAGCGGAACAAAAACTTACCGAAGCAGAGGCAATATATTCGCAGAAACAGAAAGAAAAAGAAAATCTCGAAAAAAAAATAAATTCATTAAAAGAAAATGAACTCGAATTTAAAAGTGCACTTAATAATCTAAAAGAAAAAATAAATTTAATTCAGAACTTAATTGATAATCTTGAGGGTGTGTCAAAAGGTGCAAAAGCCTTGCTTGAAAATAATAATTGGGCAAAAGGTAACAAGACATTGCTTGCGCATATCGGTAATTCTTTAGATGAATACCGGTTTGCAGTTGAAGTTGCACTCAAAAACAATTTGAACGATATTTTAATTGAAACTCTCGATGATTTAAAAAACGGTATCAAATTCCTGAAAGATAACGGCATAGGCAAAGCTTCATTCTATGTCTCCGGTTTTGATGACAGACATGATAAAACCTTATTTGAAAAGTTTCAAAAGTGGTTGCTTAATAAAAAAGCAAAACGCCTTGAAAAGGAAAAAGAATTTTTAGGCTGGGCTATTCAATTTATTCAAACTGAAGATAAATGGATGCCATTTTTTGAAAAAATGCTGGATAAAACTGTTATTGTTGAATCCCTTGAAAACGCTTTTAAATTATCTGAAAAATATTCCGGATTTAGTTTTGCAACTACCGGGGGTGATTATATTAGTAAATCTGGCAGTATTGAAGGCGGTTCTGCTCCTCAGGCGGATGATTCTCTTTTCGGCAGAAAACAGTTCCTTGAAAAGCTTAAAAATGAATTTCCTAAAAGAGAGTCGGAACTTGATAATTTGAAAAAAGAAATTGAGAAAGTAGAATTTGAGATAAATGAAATTGATCTGAGAGTACTTTCGGAACGCGGCAGACTTTTAATTAATGATTTGGCAAATGTTGAAAAGCAAATTGCTCAGTTCGAGTTTGAGAAGAAAAAAGCCGATGATGAAATTGAAAAGACACGGCAGGAGCTAAATGAATTTGTAGCCGATTCTAATTCCTTGGATAACGAACTTAATCGCCTAGGCTTACTTTTGGATGTAAGTAAAACAGAAAGAAGTGAAGAAGAGCTTAAACAAAGAAAATTAGAAGAAGAGTTCAAAAACTTTGAGGAAAAATTCAATTCTGTTGTTGCAAATCAAAATAAAATAAATCTTGAGTTTGAAAGGCTTCTTGGCGAGAAAAAAAATACACAGAATTCTGTTGAAAGAGCCCAGGATTCTATTGAATCAATAAAAAAGTCAATATCGAAACGAGAATATGACATATCATCTTCAACTGAAGAATGTAACTCGCTGGAAAATATTATTGCCGAAAACCAGTTAGAACTTGAAGAATTAAACCTGGGTAAAGAGAATCTGGTTAATGAGGAAAAAGTAATTGATATAAAATATAAAGAGGTTAGGGCACAAATTGGGGAAAAAGAAAACCAGCAGAATAGCATAAGAAAAGAAAGAGAATTAATCTCTGAAGAAATTCATTTGAGTGATCTAAATTTGAGCGAAATCAAAATGAAAATGAATACTCTAATTGAAAGTATCCAGGAGAATTATTCTATTACTCTAGAACCGAAAACTTTTGAAGATTTGGGATCGTTTAATTTCAAACAGCGTACTGACGAAGTCCATTCACTTAAGCAGCAAATAAAAAATCTCGGCCCAATAAACCTTCTTGCCTACTCTGAGTTTGAAGAAGAGAGACAGAGGTTTGAGTTCCTTTCAAAACAGAGAAGTGACCTCATTGAATCAGAAAAAGATATAATAAAAACTATTGAAGAAATAAATATAACGGCTCAAACATTATTTATTGAAACATTTGAAAAAATTCGATCGAATTTTGTAAATATTTTCCGGGGCTTGTTTAATCCTGGTGATGAAGCGGATCTTCGACTGGAAGAAAATATAGATCCTTTGGAAGGGAAAATAGAGATTGTTGCCAAGCCAAAAGGAAAACGGCCTACTTCAATTGAGTTGCTTTCTGGCGGTGAGAAAACTTTAACAGCAATAGCCTTGCTTTTTGCAATTTATCTTGTAAAACCTAGTCCGTTTTGTATCCTTGATGAAATTGACGCTCCTCTTGATGATGCAAATATAGACCGTTTTACTAAAATTATTCATGATTTCAGTAAAGATACTCAATTTATTGTGGTCACACATAATAAAAGAACAATGGAAGCTGCCGATACACTTTATGGTGTTACTATGCAGGAAGAAGGAGTTTCTAAATTAGTAAGTGTTAGATTTAATGAGGACTTAAGTTTTGTATCGTGATTTAGCAGAACAATTAAATATATTATTTAATAAAAATGTAAGTAGCTTTAATATTTTATTGCCTGCTGTTCTTTTTGTGCTTTTATTCATACTTTGCTGTACAGATACCTTTGCCCAATGGGTTAATAACCCGGCAGTAAATACCGCCTTAGTTAACGACGCCTCCGATCCTATTAATATTTCATGTGTTAGAGATTTATATGGTGGAGCATTTATTTTTTGGCAGGATAATAAAAACGGTTTTCAAAATGAAATTTATTTTGTGCGCATTAATAATGAAGGTAAACTTAATCAATTAACGGGATTGACAAGTTCTGTGGAAAAACAATCCGGTTCAAAATCAGAAGGAAGAAAAATAACAAACCTGGTTGGTCCGGAAGAAAATCCAGTTTGTTCAAATGATATTAATAATTCAGCAGTTGTCTTATGGGTTGATTATACATATTCAAAATCTGGAGATTTATTTTCTCAGCATGTACTCGATAATGGAAATCTTGATTGGTCCGATCAAGGGCTTCAATTAACAAATAACGGAGGTGAAATTTCTGGTTATTCTGTCTGTTCTGATAATAATGGTTCATCTTTTGTGGCATATGTTTCAAAAAATTCTGAGATCAATGGATCATATGAAGTTAAAGTTCAAAAAATTAGTCCGGATGGAAAAATTTTATTTACCCAGAACACATCGGCCGATTATAAATATAGGGATCGCAAAAGCATGACCAAAGTAGTACCCGATTATGAAGGTGGTGTTTATGTCTTTTGGATTGAAACGCAAAACAGTAAAAGTGTAATCGTAAGCCAGCACGTCAATGAAGAAGGAAAAGTAGGCTGGGAGAGTGGAAATTTAGGACAACCAGACAAATTACTTGAGATATCAGGCAATACCCAAAATGTTATAACTTATATTGCTAAAAGTGTGTATGGTAAATCAGTTTATATTGCCTGGCAATCTCAAAAAACTAGTAAAGATATTTATCACCAAATAATTGATAATAAAGGAAGACTTTTATGGGGACGCAGTGGAAAACATATAACTTCATTAAAAGGCAACCAGATTAATCCGCAATCAATTTGTACAGATTCAACAATAATTTTAAGCTGGACAAATGAACAATTGAATAATTCTGATATTTATATTCAGAAATATAATTTAATTGGTAAGCCACTCTGGGGCAAAACCGGTATTCCCATGATAAAATATCCGGGCGAACAGTTTGGGCAGTATATTGTTAGTGATGGGAAAGATGGTGCAATTGTGTCATGGATAGATCGAAGAGATGAATCAGCCCTGGCTGATATTTATGCGCAAAGAGTAGATTCTACTGGTAAAATTGTTTGGGATTCTTTAGGCGTAGCAGTTGCCATAAATCATAATACTCCAAAAAGTTACTTGTCTCTTATCTCAGATGATGCCGGTGGAGCCGTAGTCATTTTCAAGAACAATAGAAGCAATAAAAGTAAAATTTATGGACAGAAAATACTTGGCTCCGGTGATTATATTTCACATATAGAATCTCTTAACACAACTATAATTGGTGATAGTATAAAAATTTCCTGGAATGCAATCGGTGGACAAAATCATAATAAATTTAATGTGGAAAGAGCAATTCAAACTCAGGATGATAAGGTAAAATGGCTTATAATCGGATCGGTTAGTTCATTAAATAAAAATCCTTCACAGTATTATGAATATTTCGATGTCCCTTCAGTAACAGGAACATTATTTTACAGAATTACTCAAACTGATGCTAAAGGGAATGTCCAAAACTCTGATGTAAGCCGTATAAACTATTTCGGTGGATCTTCTGATGTAATTGTTACTCAGAATATTCCTAATCCTTTTATTGATTCTACAGTTATAAGTTTTTATCTGCCTAACCCTTCTATGGTTGAGATTGAGTTTTTTAATGACCATGTCGATAAGATAAGTGAGTTGGATAAATCGTTCCCTGCCGGAGAAAACAGCATTACATTTTATTCCAAAGGTCTTAAGACAGGAATTTATTTCTATAGACTAAAAGTAGATAATTTTGTGGATGTAAAAAAAATGATTATTACAAATTAGTTTAATACGCCGATTTGGTAATGTGGATATTGATTTTTTTTAGACTAAACAGTTAGTAAGTAATAAAATGAGTGCCGTTTTTAAAATATTCGTAGATTTTGACAGAACTATAACAAAAGTTGATGTGGGTGATTCAATATTTAGCAAATTTGCGGATAAGGAACAAGTTGATATAATAATTGCCAATCTTTTGGAAGGTAAAATATCTGCAATGCAATCTTGGCGGTCATTATGTGATATAACCTGTAATATTAATAAAGATGAATTTGATAAGTTTATTGATTCAATAGATATTGATCAAAGTTTCCGTAAGTTAGTGGATTACTGTAACTCTAACAGCATCGAACTATTTATTCTTAGTGACGGATTTGATTACTACATTAACAGGATATTGGAAAAAGAAAGTATTAGCTGCTTAAAAATTTATTCAAACAAGTTAACACTTGATGCATCAGGTAAATTATTACCTGAATTTCCATTTTATGACGAAAATTGTACTAATTCTGCAAATTGTAAAAGAAATCATATCATAAATAATAGTAGCGATGAAGATTATACTGTTTTTATAGGTGATGGAAATTCTGATAAGTTCACTGCTGAATATTGTGATTTTATATTTGCTAAAGATGATTTACTTAAATATTGTGAAAGGGAAAGAATTACTTATTTTCCATTCGGAGATTTTAATGATGTAGTAGATAGAATTAAACAACTGACTTTAAAAAAGAGATTAAAAAAACGCCATCAGGCTGGATTAAAACGAAGAGAAACTTATATGATCGAATAATTTAAGTTATTTTTAGGTGATACTGATATTTAGTTATTCTGGAACTTAGTTTTAGTAAAATAATATACAATAAAATAACATGTCAAACATAGCTAGTAAATTTTTTAAGTATAGAAGTTACACTCCAATACCATTTCTTATTTTAATGCTCATATATGAAAATGCAAATGTCTGGAGTTTAATACTTGGTTTTATAATTGCATTAATAGGCGAGTTTATAAGATTTTGGGGAGTAAGTTGGGCCGGAAGTGAGACCCGTACAACCGGAAGTGTCGGCGGAACATACTTAATTATCAGCGGACCCTTCGCGCATGTTAGGAATCCACTCTATGTAGGAAATATTTTAATGTACTTAGGGCTTGGAGTAATGTCATTTTCAATTTTCCCTTATCTTCAAATTGCGGCATTAATTTTCTTTTTTGTTCAATATTATTATATAATCAAAGAAGAAGAAGGATATTTGAGAAAAACTTACGGTAAAAGCTATGAGGATTTTACAAACAGCGTCCCGCGTCTAATACCAAGGTTTACTGCCTATAAAGCAGAAAATGTTGAACAACCACCTTTCGATAGTAAAGATGGTTTAAAATCAGAGAAGAGAACATTACAGGCATTTGGGATCGTTCTGATTACAATTTTACTTATATGGTTTTTTAGAAGACTTTGATTAATTAATATCGGATAATTTGAATAAGCGAATAATGATTATAGCCGGAGAAATTTCCGGAGATCTGCATGGGGCTTCTTTAATTACAGAATTAAAAAAGCTTGATGATACTATTGAATTTTATGGTATCGGTGGAAATAATATGAGTGCTGCCGGAATGAATATAATCCATCATATCAATAAAATGGCATTTCTTGGGTTTGCAGAGATAATTAAGCATTTACCTTTTATTAAAAGAGTTCAAAAAGATTTGATTTACACAATAAAAAATAAAGGAATTAGAACCGTTGTTTTAATTGATTATCCGGGATTCAACCTGAGTATTGCAAAAAAACTTAAAAAAATGGGTATTAAAGTAATTTATTATATTTCTCCCCAAATATGGGCGTGGGGAGCAGGCAGAATTAAGAAAATACAAAGATTGATTGATAAAATGATGGTGGTTTTTCCTTTTGAAGAAGAAATTTATAAAAAGGCTGGTATGGATGTTCAATTTGTCGGACATCCTCTGCTTGATAGAATAAATGAATATGATTATTTATCAAAAAGTGAACTGTATAAAAAGTTTAATCTGGATTTAGGGAAAGAAATTCTGCTTATTCTTCCGGGTAGCAGGCGAGATGAAGTTGAAAAAATTTTTCCGGAATGTATTGTAGCTGCAGAAAAAATTGCAGATGAATTCAATCTTCAAATTGTAACGGCGTGTTCTGCAAATATAGAAGAAGAATTTTTAGAAAAAATCTCTGACAGCCGGAATTTCAAAATAATTAAAGGCTATACATACGATTTAATGAAACATTCTAAAATAGGTATTGTTAAATCAGGTACTTCTACATTGGAAGCGGGGCTTCTTGGACTTCCTATGGTTATTGTCTATAAAACTAGTTATTTAACTTATTTTATTGGTAAGAAAATGATTAAGTTAAACAATATTGGTATGGTGAATATAGTTGCTGGTGAAAATATTGTCGAGGAATTAATACAGAATCGGGCTAATATTATTTCAATCTATAACGAATGTAAAAAGATTTTGCTTGATAGTAGTCGGTTAAACTCAATTAAATCCAAATTGAGCAGGTTGAAAGAAAAGCTGGGTTCTGAAGGTGCATCAAGACGTGCTGCTAAATCTATTATTTCGGTTCTGAATGAAGCTTAAAGAAATCAGGCAGGCCATCTTAAGATTTATTGGGAATTATTTCCTTGTAAACCTTGTAAATGTTCTTTGTAAAACTTTGCGGGTTACATATGTAAATAAAAATGCTTTAGATGCCCTTGAAAGGAAAATTTACATACTTGCTTTTTGGCATGGTACAATGCTCATTCCCTGGTATTTTAACAGAAAGCGCAATTTTGTAGCATTGGTAAGTAAAAGCAAAGATGGAGAACTTCTGTCTAAATTATTGAAAAATTGGGGCTACGATGTTTTAAGAGGTTCGAGCAGTAAGGACGGAGGTTTGGTACTTCGTAGTATGATTGATTATTCAAAAAAAGAATGTAAAATTGCTATTACTCCGGACGGTCCGAGAGGCCCAATTTATAAAATGAAACCAGGTGCTGTAATAACATCACAAAGGAGCAATATTCCTCTTGTGCTTGTGGGCATTGGCATCAAAAAGAAAAAAACCTTAAAAAGCTGGGATAAATTTGAAATTCCGTTATTATTTTCAAAGGTAAAGATGGTATATTCCAATCCTATTTTTTTTAAGGATAATATGAGTTATAATGAAACCTCAGAAATTATTACCCGGTGTGAAATAATATTGAATGAACTTCAAGTTGAAGCCGGGAGGTTTTAATAAAATTGTTTCCGGTGCGTTTTTTTTAAAATGTTGAAAACAATTTCATGAAAGCAATAAAGTACATTTTATATCCTTTTGTGCCTGTTTATTGGGTGTTAATTGGAATTAGAAATTGGTTCTTTGATAAAAAAGTGTTCAAAACTGAAAAAGTTAACGCTAAAGTTATTTCTGTCGGTAATCTAACTGTCGGTGGATCTGGAAAAACTCCGCTAGTCATATATTTGTCTGATATGTTAAAAAGCGAAGGAAGAAAAGTCGGAGTACTAAGCCGCGGATATGGAAGGAAGTCCAAGGGGTTTATTCTGGTTTCCGGAGGTGATCGAATCCTAACCACAGTAGATTTATGCGGAGATGAAATTTACCATACTGTACTGGAATGCAAAGTTCCTGCAGCTGTTTCGGAAGATAGGGCTCTTGGTGCAAAGAGATTGATAAAGGAAACCGGCGTTGATACCATAGTCCTGGATGATGCATTCCAACACCGGTGGATAGAACGGGATATGAATATTTTAATTTTTGAACAGCATTTCTTATTTGATTTTTCAATTCTGAATCAGGGCCTCCTACCTACAGGAATGATGAGAGAGCCTTTTTCAGCGGTAAAAAGAGCTGATGCAATAATAATTAACAGGAAGTTCTTAGGGAAAATGGAAATTCCGGATAAATTAAAAATATATTTTAAAGGGAAAAAAATATATACAGCATATTATAAGGCAATTGAGTTTGTGGATCTTAAAAAACGAACTAGTTATAATATACAAGAATTTGAAGGTCAAAAGAGCCTTGTTATTTCCGGAGTCGCAAATCCTTTTTCATTTATTAACGCTTTGGAACAAACTAATGTTGATACACAAAATAGAATAATTTTTAGAGACCATAAAAATTATGCTTCTAAAGAAATTCAAAGGATAAGAAAAGAGTTTTATATTACAAATTCTCATTCTGTGGTTACTACGGAGAAAGACGCAGTTAAGCTTTCCAAATTTTCAAAGGAACTGGATGATATTGATATATTTTTTCTTAAAATAAAATTGGAATTGGACGAAACTGAACAATTCAAAGAATATCTAAATAGCATCTTTAACTAACAAAATTAAAAAGGAAGTAGATAAGAAAAACTAAAGTAAACAAAATGTACTGTACATTTATAAAATACAGGATTAAACTATAAATAATTATTTAAGATAATATAAATTGGAGGAAATGAAAAAATGGCTAAACAAACAAAATACGTTTATTTTTTCGGGAATAAAAAAGCTGACGGCAAGGCTGAGATGAAAAATCTTCTTGGCGGTAAAGGTGCAAATCTAGCTGAAATGGTTAATATTGGATTACCTGTCCCGGCTGGTTTTACTATAACTACAGAAGTATGTACTTCTTATTATAAGAATAATAAAAAATACCCCAAAGAATTAAACCCTCAGTTGCTTGCTGCATTAAAAAAAGTTGAGGCTACTATGGGTGCAAAATTTGGAGATGCCAAAAATCCTTTACTGGTATCCGTACGTAGTGGTGCAAGAGCTTCAATGCCGGGAATGATGGAAACAATTCTTAATGTAGGTCTTAACGATGTTACACGCGAAGCATTGATTGCAAAAACAGGAAATCCCCGCTTTGTTTATGATTCACACCGCCGCTTGATCCAGATGTATTCAGATGTTGTTATGGAAAAAGCTGCCGGAATTGAACCTGAAGAAGGCCAGGGTGTACGTCAGCAGCTTGAAAACGAATTACATAAGATGAAAGTTGCTCGTGGCGTGCAAAGTGATACTGATTTAACTGCAGAAGATCTTAAAGAACTGATAGAGATATACAAAGCTAAGGTTAAAGAAGTTCTTAACAAGCCTTTCCCGGAAGATCCTATGGAACAATTGTTCGGCGCTGTTGCGGCAGTATTCCAGAGCTGGATGGGAAGAAGAGCTATTTCTTACAGAAGATTTGAGGGCATTCCTGATGACTGGGGAACTGCTGTAAACGTTCAATCTATGGTTTTCGGTAATATGGGCGAGTCTTCTGCTACAGGCGTTGCGTTTACACGTAATCCTGCTACAGGAGAAAATTATTTCTATGGCGAATGGTTGACAAATGCACAAGGCGAAGATGTAGTTGCCGGCACCAGAACTCCTAATCCTATTAATGAAGTTGGAAAAAGCGAACATACCCAGCATCTCACTTCACTTGAAGTTGGCATGCCTTCAACATACGTACAGCTTCACAAAATTCAACGTTCATTGGAAAAACATTATCATGATATGCTTGACATTGAATTTACTATTCAGGAAGGCAAGCTTTATATGCTTCAGTGCCGTGTTGGTAAAAGAAATGGTCCGGCCGCTGTAAGAATGGCCCTTGATATGTATAAAGAAAGATTAATTACTAAAGAAGATGCAGTATTGCGTGTTCAACCTTCACAGCTTGATGAACTTTTGCATCCCATTATCGATCCTGCAGCAGAAAAAACTTCTAAAGTTATAGCAAAAGGTTTGCCTGCTGGCCCCGGTGGAGCAACAGGACAGGTAGTCTTCTCAGCAGCAGATGCAGTTGCATGGCAAAAAGACGGCAAGAGAGTTATCCTTGTTCGTGAAGAAACGAATCCTGAAGATATAGAAGGAATGCGTGCCGCTGAAGCAGTTCTAACAGGCCGCGGAGGTATGACATCTCATGCTGCATTAGTTGCTCGTGGATGGGGTAAATGCTGTATCGTTGGCGCCGGAACAATCAAGATCAATTATTCTGAAAAATATTTTACCTCCGGTGAAGTTACTGTTAAAGAAGGTGATTGGTTAACACTTAATGGTTCCAAGGGAGTTGTTTATCAGGGTGAACTTCCTATGAAGAAAGCTGCTGAAGAAAATCCTGATTTTACTGCATTCATGAAAATATGTGATCAGGTTAGAAAATTAAAGATAAGAACTAATGCTGATACACCTGAAGATGCTGCAAGAGCTCGTTCATTCGGTGCTGAAGGCATCGGATTATTCAGAACAGAACATATGTTCTACGGAAGAAATTCAGAAGAACCGTTGTTCAAGCTTCGTAAGATGATTGTTTCCAAGACAGAAGCTGAAAGAAGAATAGCTTTAGATGAACTTTTCCCATTTGCAAAGGCAAGCCTTAAAGGAACTTTGGAAGCTATGGATGGTTATGGTGTAACAATAAGAACACTCGATCCGCCGCTTCATGAATTTGTTCCTACAAGATCGGAAGAAAGAGAAAAATTAGCGTCCAGTCTTGGAATTTCTTTAGAAGAATTAAATAAACGTGCTGATGCATTGCATGAAAATAACCCGATGATGGGGCACCGCGGTGTCCGTCTTGGTATAACTTATCCTGAAGTTACCGAAATGCAGGTACGTGCTATATTTGAAGCAACTGCTGAATTATTGAAAGAAGGGAAAAAACCTTTTCCTGAAATCATGATACCGGTTACCTGTACGGTTAATGAAATCAAGCATCAGTATGAAATAGTTAATAGAGTTCATGCCGAAGTTGCTGCAAAATTCGGTTTAAAGAAAATACCTCATTTAACGGGTACTATGATTGAAATACCCCGTGCTGCTTTAACTGCAAATAAAATTGCAGAAGTCGCTGAGTTCTTCTCGTTCGGTACAAATGACTTAACACAAATGGGCTTTGGGTTCTCTCGTGATGATATAGGCGGATTTTTACCGGATTATCTCGAAAAGAAAATATTGCCTGAAGATCCTTTCCAGTCAATAGATCAGGAAGGAATTGGCGAGTTAATGAAGATTGCTGTTGAGCGCGGCAGAGCTACACGTCCCGATCTTAAAATTGGTATTTGCGGTGAACATGGCGGCGAAGCTGCGTCTGTTGAATTCTGCCATAGCATCGGCCTAAACTATGTAAGTTGCTCTCCATTCAGGGTTCCGATTGCAAACTTAGCTGCAGCAAGAGCAGTAGCAAAAGAACTTTCTGCGTCTAAAAGTAAAAAAACTAAGTCAGCTCCTAAATCTAAAAAGAAAGTTGCTGCTAAAAAGAAAAAGTAAATAAACTTCAACATTAAAATATGGGGAGACAAAAATTGTCTCCCCGGTTGAATATTAGTTCACATTTAAGAGGTAACGAAGAATGAAATTATCGGACTTCAAATATAACTTACCGAAGACTTCGATAGCTAAATATCCTGTTTCACCGAGAGACAAATCAAAGCTGATGGTTCTTAACAGAGAAACACAAGAAATAGAGGACAAAGTTTTTACAGACGTCGTTGATTATATGGAAAAAGGTGATGTGCTCGTAGTTAATGAAACACGCGTATTTCAGGCAAGGCTGTATGGCAAGAAAGAAAAGACGAATGCTAAAATTGAAGTGTTTTTGTTAAGGGAATTAAATGCAGAAGAATGTATATGGGATGTAATAGTCGATCCTGCCCGTAAAGTTCGGATTGGCAATAAGATTTATTTTAACGACAAACTCTGGTGTGAAGTAATTGATAATACTACATCTCGGGGAAGAACTGTTCGCTTTAATCAACCTGGTAATGTTTATAAATCGGTTGAAAAAATTGGTTTAACACCTCTTCCACCATATATCAAAAGAGAACCGGAACTCTCAGATAAGGAAGATTATCAGACTGTATATGCAAAAATTGATGGTGCAGTTGCTGCGCCTACGGCAGGTCTTCATTTTACTCCGAAACTTCTTCAAAAAATTGAAAAGAAGGGAATAGAAATAATCCCGGTCGTACTTCATATTGGACTGGGAACCTTCAGGCCGGTTGAAGTTGAAGATCTTACTAAGCATAAAATGGATTCTGAATTTTATGAGATTACTCCTGATTCTGCTGAAAAAATCAATAAAGCTATTTCCTCAAAGCACAATGTTTTTGTTGTCGGAACAAGTACCTGCCGTGCTTTGGAAACAAGTGTTACTGCTGAGGGTTTTATAAAATCCAGCCGCGGCTGGACGGATAAATTTATATATCCTCCCTACGATTTTAAAATTACGAGTAAATTAATTACAAACTTCCATACGGCTGAATCTACTTTACTTATGCTTATATGTGCATTTGCCGGAACTGAATTTACTATGAAAGCCTATAAAAAAGCTTTGAAAGATAATTTCAGATTTCTTAGTTATGGCGATGCAATGCTTATAGTATGAAAATTATCGCTGTTATTCCTGCAGGCGGAAAAGGCATTAGGAGCGGTTTCTCCGCTCCTAAGCAGTATCTTAAGTTTAATAATAAAGAACTTATAGTTTATACTCTTGAAGTATTTCAGAAAAATAAATTTATTGATGATATATATATTGCCGCCGAAGCAAATTATTTTCCGTTGTTAAAAAGAATTAAGGAAAAATACAAACTAACTAAAATCAGGAATATTGTTGAAGGGGGCATTGAAAGGCAGGATTCGGTATATAATGCCTTGTTGTCTATCGACGCAGGTGATGAAGATCTAGTGGTTGTGCATGATGCTGCACGTCCTTTATTAAATTCAAATGTCTTGAATAAAGCTATCTGCATTGCTGTGGAAAAAGGAAATGCTTTAGTGTGCATCAAAACAAAAGATACTCTGATTAAAGCAATTACAACAGTAAGCTCATATTTGGATCGACGGGATATATATAATGTTCAAACTCCCCAGATATTTAAATATAAAGAATTAATGGAAGCTTTCAAGAAAGCAATAAAAGAAAAATATTATGGTACCGATGAATCTGTATTGGTTAAAAAACTCGGCAAAAAAATTTATATCTCCGAAGGTTCAATATTTAATTTTAAAGTGACCACAAAAGAGGATGTACAATTATTTAAAAAATTACTTAAACAATAAAACAACTCTTTTATTTCCCGGACCTTAAAGCTAATATTAGAATCTTAACATTAAAAAAAAAATTTCGATAATAAATAGCTTGAAGTTTGTATAAATATTCAGCACAATTTGTTAAATGTATCATTTGTCATTGAATATTTCAATTAATATCGATACATTAATATTTTAATGATAAAAATATTATAGAAATAATATGTTTTTACTAGCAACGATAATATTACTTTCCTATCTGGTCGGCTCTATTCCGACCAGCATAATTGTCAGCAAGTTAACTAAAGGGATTGATATAAGAGATTACGGCAGCGGAAATGCCGGCGGCACCAATGTTATGCGTGTTCTGGGTTGGAAGCAGGGAGTTTTTGTGATTATTCTTGACGCATTAAAAGGAGTCTTGGCAGTTATTGTTATTGCACGGCTTCATTATGGAACAATGCCGTTTACTAATGAAACTCCTTTCGATGATTTTACATTAGTACAAATAATTGCCGGAATCGCCGCTGTAATAGGCCATATCTGGACGGTCTTTGCCGGCTTTAAAGGGGGTAAAGGTATTGCTACTGCATTAGGAATGCTTTTAATGATTACAACTGTTGATATGCTTGTTGCTGTTGGAGTATTTATTTTAGTTGTTTCAATTTCGCGCTATGTATCTCTGGGTTCAATTATCGGAGCTATTGCCGTGCCTTTAACTTTGGTAGTTAGGGAGAATATTTTTAATGTAAAAATCCCCAATTATAGCACTTTATTACCTTTCGTTATTTTGGTTTCTTTAATAGTTATATTTACACATCGTAAAAATGTCGCTCGTTTAATTATCGGAAGTGAGCACAAATTAAATTTTTCTAAAAAGAAAAAAATTACTCCTTAACGAATGAAAATTTCTGTGTTAGGTGCAGGAGGCTGGGGTACTACCCTTGCTATTCTGCTTCATTATAACGGGCACGATGTTACTCTTTGGGAATTTCAAAAACGCTATTCAAAAGTTTTAGATAAAACAAGAGTAAACAAAATATTTCTGCCGGGTATTAAAATCCCCCGGGAAATAGTTATTACCCACGATCTTGAAGAAGCCTCTTCAAATAAAAACCTTATTGTTCTTGCTGTCCCTTCGCAATTTCTAAGGAGTGTGGTATATAAAGTTAAACCTGCTGATATTAAGGATGCTATCTTTGTTAATGTATCTAAGGGAATTGAAAATAAATCTTTAATGACAATGTCACAAATGCTGCAAGATGAGATTCCATCACTCGACGAGGGACAAATTGGAGTATTATCCGGTCCAAGCCATGCCGAAGAAGTTAGCCGTAGAATTCCTACTGCCGTTGTTGCGGCATCTAAAAATCATGAAACATCAAAAACTATTCAGTCCGCTTTTATGACTTCCTACTTTCGTGTGTATTCTTCAACGGATCCGCTTGGCGTTGAGTTAGGGGGGGCTTTCAAAAATGTTATTGCTATTGGTGCGGGAATTATTGACGGTGCAAAGTTTGGGGATAATACCAAAGCCGCTATTATGACGCGCGGTGTCGCTGAAATTGCCAGACTTGGAGTTGCAATCGGCGCTTCTCCTGAGACTTTTGCCGGACTTTCCGGTATGGGAGATTTAATAGTAACATGTATGAGTCGCCACAGCAGAAACCGTTATGTAGGTGAACAGATTGGGGCAGGAAAAAAATTAAAAGAAGTCTTAAAGTCAATGGAAATGGTTGCCGAGGGTGTGGAGACAAGCAGGTCTGCAAGCCAATTAGCGGAAAAATTTGAAGTTGAAACGCCAATAACAAATGAAGTTTACAAAATACTTTTCGAAGATAAAGACCCAGTTAAAGCTACAACAGATTTAATGACCCGCGATATGAAAACGGAATAAAAAACAAATTAATTTATGTTCAGTAGTTAAAAAGATATTTCCCAAATTTAAATAAATACTTTAATGATAGTAAGATCGCCCCACTAACTATAATTATTGAGATTATTAATTTAAATGGATTTATACTAGTATTTAAGTATTCGGCGGTAATAATTATTGATAAAGGGAGATTAAGGCAGATACCGGTAATTAATCCCGGCGAATATTTTTTTATTAAAATAGTCGTAATTAAATGCGGGAAAAGTGAATTTAATCCAATCATTCCGACAAATCCTAAATAAATATAATTCAATATGTTGCCGTGATTATTTAATAATAAATTAAGGGCAGTTAGAATGTAACCAAATACCGTTAAAACAATACCAGCAAAAATGAATTCATTTGAACTAACCGGTCGAAGATATTTTTTTGCATACGCTGACCATTTGGGAAACCAAACTGCTTCCTCCATATTATGTAGTGTAAATCCTAATATGAATAATAATTTAATAGAAATAAAAACAGGCTCGGTCATACAGTATTTATCTTAAATAATTGATTTCTGAAAGATAGATTTGATCATTAAAAGTTTCAGTATAAATATTAACTCTCTGAAGTCAGTTCTTGCCATTTAAAAATTCAAATAAGCTTTTCGTCATCAATTCTCAAAATTTTTAACAAAGTATAAATGATAATTTACTAAATTAATTAATAAATACACTAGTTTTTAGAAGCTTGTATAGTTGTAATGTGTTGTTATTTCCTAATTCATATTCTATTTTTCATACCAATGAAATTAGAAACTGATAAAATACTAAACGAACCGGTCCAATACTTAAAATCTGTCGGTCCAAAGCGTGCTGAAGCATTTAGAAAAATAGGAATTGTAACAGTAAAAGATCTTCTGTTTTATTTCCCTAGCCGCCATTTAGACCGAACTACAACGCTCAACTCCGCAAAAGCACATACATATCTAATAAATGGTTTTGCAGGAGAGCTAACAATAATTGCTAAGGTTGCAGATACTGAAAAACTCCGTTTTGGAAAGAAAGAACTTTTCAAAGTACAAATGAGAGACTCGACAGGTTTTTTTGAGTGTATTTGGTTTCAGGGAATTAAATATTTTGAAACAACGTTTAGCGAGGGAGATATCTTTGCAATATCAGGTAAACCCGCTCTCTCTAAATATAATAATCTTCAATTTACTCACCCTGATTTTGACAGGATAACTGAAGAAGAATCTTATAATTTTCTCAATACCGGCAAAATAATTCCTTTCTACCGTATTCCTAAAGAATTAAAGATCACTAATGTGGGAGACTTAAGCTTAAGGCGAATAATAAACTATGCAGTTGATAATTATGCAGATCATCTTGAAGAAACATTGCCCAAAGAAATAATAAATGAACACAATCTGTTAGGAATTTCTGATGCCGTTAAAAATTTTCATTTCCCTGTAAACAAAGAAAAACTTCAACTTGCTGTTAACCGCTTTAAATATGAGGAATCATTTTACCTTGAAATACTTGTTGCTCTTAGAAAAAATAATTATAAAAATAAACTTAATGGAAATATTTTAACGGTTAAGACCAGCCTTATTCATGATTTTTTGAATATACTACCGTTCAGTTTAACGGCTGCACAGCTAAAAGTATTAAGCGAAATAAGAAAAGATATGGAAAAACCGGTTCCAATGAACCGCCTTTTACAGGGAGACGTGGGTAGTGGAAAAACTGTTGTAGCCTTAATCGCGATGTTAATTGCTGTTGATAATGGCTTTCAGGCTGTATTGATGGTACCAACTGAAATATTAGCAGATCAACACGCAAAAACTATAAATAATCTTATGAAATCTCTTTCTGAAGTTTATAAAAATCGCGAGATTAAGGTTAGTCTGTTGCTTGGGGGACAAAAAAAATCAGTGAAAGAAAAAAATCTTTCTGATATTGAGTTAAATGAAGCGGATATAGTTATAGGAACACATGCATTGTTCGAAACTCCGGTCAGGTTCAATAAACTTGGCCTTGTTGTAGTTGATGAACAGCACCGCTTTGGAGTTGAGCAGAGAGCTAACCTTATAGGTAAGGGAATTACTCCGGATGTTATCGTAATGAGTGCTACACCCATCCCAAGGACCCTTACAATGACCATTTATGGTGATCTCGATGTATCAGTTATTAATGAAATGCCGAAAAACAGAAAAAGTATTAGAACATTTCTTAGAGGAGAAAGCAATCTGCCTGCTATTTATAAATTTATTATTGATAAAACTAAAGAAGGATATCAATCTTATATAGTATATCCTTTGGTGGACGAATCGGAAAAGCTTGAATTAAAAGCTGCTCAGACTTATTATAATAATTTGCAAAATACATTTTTCAAAGATATTTCCCTTGGATTAATTCATGGAAGAATGTCATGGCAGGAAAAAGAAGAAACCATGATGCTCTTCCTTTCAAAAAAGATTGATGTTCTTATCGCGACTACTGTTATAGAGGTTGGAATTGATATACCTGATGCAAATATCATTTTAATCAATGATGCACATAGATTTGGTCTTTCTCAGCTTCACCAGTTGAGAGGGAGGGTTGGCAGAAGCAATTCGCAGGCCTACTGCATTCTTGTTACAAAGGATGAATACACAGCAAAAAGCAGGAATTATGAATTGAATCTCGAATACCTTTCTCAAACTCAACTTGAAAAGTATAAAGCCTCTGTAAGATTGAGCTCAATGGTTAAGTATAGCGATGGATTTAAAATTGCAGAAATGGATTTAAAGTTACGGGGTCCGGGAGATATTTTCGGAACCCAGCAGAGCGGGTTTCCTGAATTAAAGCATATCAATCTGATAGAGGATGTTGATATAATTGTCTCTGCAAAGAAGTCAGCGTTTAACCTTATTGAAAAAGACCCGCACCTGAAAGAAAATCGTAATCAGACTGTCCGGATTAATATTTTAGAGCACTATTCTGGTAGTCTTCGTTATGCTAAAATCGCGTAAATAATTTTTTCACTCAATTAAATTTAAACAGCGTGAAAATATTTTTTTTGCAGAATACAAAAAAAATTTGATTTATAATTTTATTTTGTTATAAATTTGGCGTGTAGATTTTTTTTTGTTGTATTCGTAATAATTTGGTGTCGCAAAAAATTTTTTGCGAGAATAAAAATCAGTTGAAATTATTTTTAAAAGTAATTTTGAAAAAATATTTTTCTTAGTGATTAATAATTCTTGACTTAGAGTTTTTATTAATTATATTTACTGGAAAAGTTTTTTCGAAGGAGAAATTATTTTATCCTCGTTGTTCAATGTTAAGTTGAACGTTGCATTAACCTTTAATGTCAAACCAGAAAGTCAGACTTTCCCTGAAGAAGTACCCCCTAATTTTAAAAATGCCGGCGTGTTGCC
>Ga0181520_10004770_pt1 | contig 22321 bp, 20 predicted proteins | sample PEATcosm2014_Bin_29_FD_132451 | JGI IMG/M metagenome (GOLD analysis project Ga0181520, IMG submission 132451) | Peatland microbial communities from MTU Mesocosm Facility, Houghton, MI, USA - PEATcosm2014_Bin02_30_metaG | ecosystem: Environmental > Terrestrial > Soil > Wetlands > Peat | place...
CGAGCATCAGCGCCTCGCGAATGTCGTGGGTGACGAAGAGCGCGGTCTTACGGAAGGCCTGGCGTAACCCGATGAAGTGGCGCTGCATTTCGAAGCGCGTCACCGGGTCGAGCGCCGCGAACGGCTCGTCGAGCAGCAATACCGGCGGATCGGCCGCCAGAGCGCGCGCGATGCCGGCTCTCTGCTTCTCGCCCCCGGAAAGTTGTCTGGGATAGCGCGATGCATACACCGCGGCGGGGAGGCCCACGATATCGAGCAACTCCATGGTGCGCGCACGGATCCGCTCCGGCGGCCAGCCCTCGAGTTTCGGAACCAGCCCGACGTTCTGCGCGACGGTGGCGTGTGGGAAGAGGCCTCCCTCCTGGATTACATAACCGGTGCGGCGGCGCAGGCGTATGGGGTCCCAGTCCGTGGCGCGTTGGCCCTCGAACCACACTTCGCCGGCGGTGGGCTCGATCAGGCGGATGGCCGTCTTGAGGAGCGTGGTCTTGCCCGAGCCGCTGCGGCCCAGGAGCACCAGCGTTTCGCCCTCTTCCACGGACAGGTCGATGCCACGCAGAATCTCCCTCCCGCCGATGCGGCAGGCGACACCGCGGAACTCTACCAGGGCGGCCAACCTCGCATGGTACCCCGGCGGGCGCCGTTCAGAAGGTTAGCGATCATACCCGATGACCGAAAATTGGGGAACTCGATTGTTCCGATTCCGAAGAATTCGGGCTCTCGGTCACATTCCACCGCGCCTGTAAGCGCGGTTGCGGTCTACGATCCGGAGGTGGTTTTGGCCGAGCTCAGCGTGTTGTTGGTAGTGGCCCAGATGCCCTTGGTGGCGGAGGAGATGCCGCGAATGAGACCCATCGAGGCCAAGGTCAGCCATGAGAGCAGGATGGTGTACTCAACCAGGCTCTGGCCGCGTTGACGGCGCCGGGATTTTTCCCGCTCGTCGAGGGGCGCGGGGGGAACCGGCCTGATTTCGAGATCGGCTTTAACCTGGTCGCGGCGCTTTCGCCAGAACGAAAACAGGGATCGAACCACGGTACCTCCTGGATTCGATTGTGCTAAGAGGGCGGGCGTCGGTACAAGTTACCAAAAGATAGCGGATTCGTGTTATCGGCACCGTAACATTCGAGAGGGTGTCACTCGGCGAGCTGAAGCCGTTGTGCGGGAGGGAGCGCGCGGCTGTCGCCGCTCCAGTTGGCCGTGCAGAGGTCCAGGGCGGTCCGCACAACCCAGCGGGGGACAAAGGTCAAGGCGCTCCATTCGAGGAAGATCCAATCGAAAGGGCTGAGCAGGCGAACGAGGGCCGAGGCGCTGTCCAGCCAATGCAAGGCGCTGTAATTGCGAACCACGGAGTTCAGTTCCACCGCGCGGCCGGCGATATCCTCCAACACGCCTTCGAGCGTAAACGTGGCCTTGCGAAACATCAACAGGGCGGCTGGAAAACGGGCCCCGCCGAGGGCCAGTCCGTTCAGCAGGCGCATGGCGTCGCTGGGGCCGGCGACATGGAAGCGCGGCATGGCTTCGAGCGCATCCCTCACCCGCCGCTGAATGGCGGACGCCTGCTTCCTCCCGGCGCGCCCGGTGACGAGCAGCCGCTCGATGGTGCGCGCCGCGCTGGCGGGATCGCGGAGGGCCATGGAGAGCGTCAGCATCAATACGTTGCGGCGTTGCTCGCGCGTGAGGAACTCGGCCAGGGCCCAATCGAGAATCACCAGTTCGCCGCGCCGGCGGTCGTAGAGGACGTTTCCGGCGTGTGGATCGGCGTGGAAAATCGAGCGGCGCTCGGTTGAGAGCACGGGCACGGCGATGAGCGCCTCGGCCAGCCGCTCGGCCACGCGGGCGTGCAGGAGCGAGGGCCGCGCAAACGCCTCAGTCACCTTGACGCCGTTCTCATGCGTCAACGCCGTAATATCGGAAGCGCACAGCGGCTCGATGGGGCGCGGCACGCGAACGCCGGGGACGGCCCGGTAAGCCTCCAACAATCCGGCCAGGGTGGCCTGCTCGCGGCGGAAGTTCACCTCGCGTTCGAGGAGCAGGCGAACATCCGCCAGGGTTTCCGAAAGGCTCACCAGGTTGATGGACCCGCCGCTATGTTTGCGCGCCAGATGGCGGGCCAGCTTCTGCAGGATGCTCATGTCCTCGGCATAACAGCTTCGGACGTAAGGCTTGAGAACTTTGAAAACACCGCGCTCGCGGCGGCACGTGGCCGGGTTGAGCCAGGTGAATTTCACCACCGCGCTGACGCTGGCTTCGGAGAAGATGGTCTTTTCCACGCGCACGGCATATTTCTCGACGCGTTTGCCGAGCCGGCGGAATATGAGCTCGTGAATCTCCTCGATACCGGCATCGGATATGCCGTTCTCGAGTTCCGCGAGCGCGCGGCGAAGGCGCGGATCGAGGCCGCGGTTGCGCGCCAGCACCTGGCCGATCTTTTGCAATCCGGGCACCCGGGCGATCAGGTGCAGCAGGCGGGTTTCCGGGGACGCGTCGGGCGGGAGATCGAGTTGCTCGCCGATCTTGGCCGCCAGGCGGGCGGCGGAGAGCCTGGCGATCACAAACAACATGGCGTCGCGCACGATGGGCCGCCACTCCCGATGGACATCGGTAACCAGGTTCTCGACGGGCACGAGCTGGACGATCCATTCGCCGATTTGAGCGCGCAGTTTGCTTCCGCCGGCTTTGAGCGCCGATTCCAGCGCGCCGGAGCTGGTGCTGGCGCGCAGAAACAGAAGCGCACCCGCAAGACCGGATGGCCCGAGGCTCGAAGGGATCAGGTCGGATGGCGCGGCGTCCACCTGCGCAAGGTCCGGCTGCGACACCTCACTCGAGATTTCCACGGCGAAACTCCTATGACCGGAACCGCCTACTGGCCCGCCAGGCGGTGGCCGATCAGGCTATAAACAAGCGGGCTAAACGCCATGCCAAGATGCGTGGAAGAAACTTTGATGTCCACTTTAGGATCGCCCGTGAGGCATACCTTCCAATCGACGATCCCATCGAACAGACTATAGATGGAGGTCTGGCGGACGGATTCCGGAAAGTCACAGACCAACGACTTCAGGAAATCGCAGGTACAGCGCCCCGTGTAACAATCCGGCAACACGCCCGTTCCATGCCGGAGCAGAATCTGCTCGCGTATGCGGGCGGCCAGGCGCAATATCGCCGAGTGCGCCCGAATTGCTCTAATGGGCGTCCCCAGCGTAATCACAGATTCGATATGCTCGGGCGCCTGGCTCGCGGTGGCGCGGGCGATCATACCCCCCAGACTGTGGCCGATCAGATGAACCTTGCGTCCGGTTTCTTCCCAAGCTCTCTGCACCGTCTGATTCATGCGATGACGGATCAGCAGGTTGGGGCATTCCGCGTTCAAACCGATGTCGGACCGGTAGGGGCGGTAACCAATGCGCTCCAGCCAGCCCCGAAGCTGGTCGAAGTAGTGATCCGTACCCATAAATCCGGGTACTACAACCACAGCGGAGCCATCGCCTCGCGGCACGCCGTAACCCCACCATATAGGCGAAAACTGCAGGTAGGAAAGTTCGACTGTTACCAGCAGTTCTTGCCAGATTGGCAGCGGCACGGACCGGTATTCTCTCGGATCCTTGAATACGCTGCCTTCGATCATTGTTCTCTACTCGGAGCGGCCGCCGAACCGGGAGCAACTTAGATACCGATTCGGCGAGCCGTCCACCGTGAGTGTGCTATCGGACACCCCGGCCTTCATAGGCAAACCCCGAAAGTCGGCAGCGAATCGTTCTATGCCGTAGCTTTCTTGGCGGCCGTCCTGCGACGGGGCCGCGGCGACGGCTTCTCTCCGTCCTCGCCCGCCTCTTTTTGCAGCGCGAGATCCATCAGGGATTTCTGCGCTTTGATGAAGTTCTGGACACCGTTCTGCGCCAGCTCGGCAATCGGCGTGGGCGGCTCGGCGGGCTCGGCCGTCTTGGCGATTTCCTCGGTCTGGTGAATGGCCAAATCTACGAGCTTCTTCTGCGCCTCGGCGTACTTATCGATGCTCTCGCTGGCGAGCTGCCCGATGATTTTGGCGCGCGCGCGGGGCTTGTGGGTCTCGGCGGGACCTTCTATAGCCTGGTTGACTTCCTTGCCCACCATGTCCAAGAACTTCTTTTCGGTGGCCACGAAATCCTCCACCGCAAGCCGCGCCACGGCGGCCATGTGCTCGAAGGCATCCAGGCCCTCGCCCTGCTCGAAGGATTCGACGCTGGCGTGGGAGTGTTCGGAGACCGCATCGAGCAACCGCATCTGCATCCCGATGACGGTATCCACCCGATGGCGGAGGATTTCAGCCGCCGCGCTGGCCGGCGCGGACAACCGCAGGCCGTCTTTCAGGCTGTCGAGCAGAAGGCTTGTCTCCGCGGAGGCCAGTTCCAACAGGATCGTGCCGGCGGCCGAGAGGCCCTCGATTCCCAGCCCCGCGGTGTGGACCACGGCTTTGCGGAGGTCCGGGATCCTGATCCGTTCCCGAATCGCACCGATCACCAGCGAGTTCTGCTGGGCCGTGAGGTCCATTAGGATTTTTTGAACGGCGACGAGACTCTCAACGCCCTGTGTGGCCCAACTCATCACCTGGCGGGCGGTTGAGGAGGCTGCCGCTTGGGCTTGTGCTGTAGCGCTCATTCTGTGCTCCTTGTCGAATAACCTATGCAATACTGCATTGCAGTATAAGCTTACGGCGGGGCGTTCCCGGAGTCAAGCGAAAAGCGATATGTTGGTCTGAGATATTGTGCGCGAACGCCTGCACCGGGCGCGCCACGGGAAGGCACCGTTACGATCAGCATCCGGAAATACGGCGACCGCCGGCTCTACGACACGGCCGGAAAGCGCTATGTGAAGCTCCAGGACCTCGCGAAGATGATCCGCGACGGCGAGGAGGTGGAGGTGCGCGACGCCCGCACCGGGAAGGATCTGACCAGGGCCGTTCTGACCCAGATCGTCATGGAAGACGCGCGCGACGCGAGTGGCGGCCTGCCCACGAACGTTCTCCATCAGCTTGTAATGGCTTCGGACCGCGCTACCAGCGAGTTTCTGGGGTGGTATCTGAACAGCGCGTTCGATCTGCTGCGAAAGGCTCAGCATGGAGTTCAGCACGGCATCACCGACGCCCGGCGCGCCGTCGTAAACCCGCTCGAATTCGTGCGCGGCGTCTTCTCGGGCGGGGCGGAATCAGCGCCGCCGGAACCCGCCGACGACGTCGAACGGCTTCGACGGCGCGTGGAGGAGCTCGAGGCGCGCCTCGAAGAACTCAGCCGGGCCCGCAAACCGGCGGCGCGCAAACGCCGCGCGTGATCCGCCTGGCCCGTTTAATCCTGCATTGCAGGAGTAAACTCCCGGCGCTCCCAGAGGATGGGCCGGTTCTGCGCTTCCCAGTGCTCCACCAGTCTCTGATAGCGGGCTTCGAGCGCGGCCCGGCGGATCTTCAAGGTGGGCGTGAGCATGCTGTTGGCGATGGTCCAGGGCCCCTCGACCACGGCGATGAACGCCAGCCGCTCGTGGTGATCGCGCCGGCCGTTGACCACCTGCATGTGCAACAGCAAAGAGCGCTCGAGCGCCGCCCGGGCTTCCTCGCCGGCGCAGCCCTCCTGCGATTCGGGCGTGAGAACCACGACCGCGAACGGACTCGGCAGGCTGGCGCCCAGCAGACAGCAGGCCTCCACGGCCGGATGCGCCGCCAGCTCGCGCTCGATGGGAGCCGGCACCACGTACTTCCCTTTGCTGGTCTTGAACTGATCCTTCAGACGGCCCACGATCCGGAGCTGGCCGTCGTCATCCATGGATGCGATGTCGCCGGTGCGGAAGAAGCCATCCTCGGTGAAAGATTGCGCGGTGGCCCGCGGGTCGCGGTAGTAGCCTAACATGTTCGTGGGGCTGCGGACCAGCAGTTCGCCCCCGGTGTCGAAGCGGGTCTCGACGCCGGGAAGGGCGGCTCCCACGCAGCCCGGGCGCACGCTCCCCGGCACGCCGAGATGCGTCACCAGGATCTCGGTCATCCCGTAACCTTCGGCCAGTTCCAGCCCCAGCGAACGAAACCAGAGCATGAGATCGGGAGGCAGCGGAGCCCCGCCACAAGCCGCAAAACGCGCCGAATCGAGCCCCAGTTGCTTCAGGATACGACGCTTGATGTAGCGGTTCAGAACCGGGGTGCCGAGCAGCACATGGAGTTTTTCTCTGGGAATCTTGGTAAAGACGCCCTGCTGAAACTTAAAGAGCAGCCGCGGAACGGAGAGGAAGATGGTCGGCCTGGCGGAGTGCAGATCGGCCGCAAAAGTCTCCAGACCTTCGGTGAAAGCGATGGGCGCACCGCTACAGATAGCCAGCATCTCGGTACCCGAGCGCTCCACGATGTGAGCCAGGGGAAGATACGAGAACAGGCGGTCGCCGGGCGTCACTCGAATCAGCCGGGCGATCGGCGTGACCACGTGGCTTAAGGCCGCGAACCGGTGCATGACGCCCTTGGGTTCGCCGGTGGTGCCGGAGGTATAGATGATGGTCGCCAGGTCGCCGGGGTCCCGTGTGGGCGATTCCCGGAGCGGCGGGACATCGCGGATCACGGAATCCCACTCCGCGTCGCCGCGCTCTCGCGCCGTGGGAAAGGCAATCCGCGTCACGCCGGCCGGGATGCCGTATGCGGGCGCTTCCTCTTCGTCGGTGGCGCCGACAAAGCAGGCCGTGGCGTCGCTATGTTCCAGAATCTGACGGACGGTTTCGGCTCGCAGCGACGGGTAGACCGGGACGCTGACGTGGCCCGCCATCCAGGTGGCGATGTCGGCCATGATCCACCAGGCGCAATTCTTGGAGAGAATCGCGACGCGCGAGCCGGGTTCCCAATTCTGCGCCTTCATCCAAGCGGCCATGCGCCGCGTTTCGCCAATGGCCTGCGCCCAGGTCCAGCACCGCGTTTTTCCTCCGCCAGGCTGCGACAGGAAGAGGCGGCCGGCGCGCGCTTTTTCCCAGTGGTAGATGCGTTCGAGCGGTAAATCGTTGTCAGTGCCTGCAAAGACAGCCGGGGATGCCATGCTCCGCCTTTTTTTTCGCGGCTCCGGCGGCCCGGCTTCTCCCGCGCGCATGTCCTCACACGCAACGCCGAAAACCGCCGACCCGCGAGGAGTCAAGTGCCGGGATTGGCCCTGGGGCGCCGATCCGGTGTGAACTTACTCGCGAGTAAAGTAACAGTTACTCCGCGTAAGTGTCAATGGAGAAAGACCACTTACAAAGACCTTTTCCCGCCGGAGCGTTCGGAAACGCACGAATCATGACGCGGTCTTAGCGCTGCTGTAACTCTTGCCCGCCGCCTCGGATAAGCGAATCGCGGTTTCCTTCAGCTCCCAGGACTCGATGGCGCGTTTTGCGCCCTTACGAGCCAGGCTGGAGCTCAAGCGCCGTTCGGCCTCGTCGAAAATATCCTCGGCGTCCATTCTGGCGTTATAGGCCTCATTATCCGCTTCACGCAGGCGCCGGGCGGCCTCTTTGACGGCGGCATCCACATCCTTGGCGGCCTGCTGGGCTTGCGCGAAGTCTGCTTTCGCCTGGGGATCGTTTTCGAACGCCTCCTCGGCCTCCAGTTCGCGGTACGCCGCCTTCAGCGGATCGCTCCAGGAGGCCTTGATCTTCAGATCGAGCGCGTCCAGAGCTTCGTTGGCGCGGTCGGCGGCAGCCCGGACCCGCTTCTTGTCGGTGAGCCAGTGCCACACCGACCACTCTTTGGCTACGTGGAATAACGCCTTAGCCTCTTCCGCTGGTGGCAGTTTGTGCATAAAGAGGGACGAGTAAGTAATCAGGCTACTACGGACTCTCACCTTTGCCGCCTACCCGATGTGCGCAATCTCACATCGCTACCATTGGCGGGGTTGGGGTCAGAGTGAATAATGAATCGGAGCCATCGAAGCACACACCCGCCATGCCCGCCACAGCCTGCGAGTTCGACTATGACTACATCGTGATCGGCTCCGGTTTCGGCGGCAGCGTGGCCGCTCACCGTCTCACCGAGAAAGGCTACCGCGTGGCGGTCATGGAAATGGGCCGCCGCTGGACTCCCGAGAACCTGCCCAAGACCAACTGGATTTTGTGGCGCTGGCTTTGGCGGCCCGGCCTGGCCCTGCGCGGCTTCTTCAATATCACGCCTTTCCGCCATGCCCTCATCCTGCACGGCTGCGCGGTGGGCGGCGGCTCGATTACCTATGCGAACACGCTGCTTATCCCCCCCGAGCGGATTTGGGATAGCGGCTCCTGGGCCGGGCTGGCTCCCTGGAAACAGGAGATGCCGCGGCACTACCAGACCGCCATCCGGATGCTGGGAGTGACGGAAAACCGCATCCTCGGTCCGGCGGATCGTATTTTGAGGCACGCCGCCGACGTCGCGGGCATCGGCCACACCTTCTACCGGACGCAGGTGGCCGTCTTCCAGCCGCCCGAAGGAGAAGCCGGCGGCAAGACATATCCCGACCCTTATTTCGGCGGCGAGGGCCCCGAACGGACCACGTGCATCGGCTGCGGAGGATGCATGATCGGCTGCCGGTTCAACGCCAAGAACAGCCTCGACAAGAATTACCTGTACCTTGCCGAAAAACATGGCGCGCGCGTCTTCGAGGAGACCAAGGTTGTGGACGTGACTCCGCTGAACGGCCAGGCGGACGGCCGGGACGGTTATGAGGTGCGCACTGCAAAGTCCATCGCCTGGCTGCGGCGAGCCCCCAAGCGCTTCACCTGCCGCGGAGTGATCTTCGCGGCGTCCGCGCTCGGCTCCATGGACCTGCTTTTCCGGCTGAAGCAGAAGGGTTCCCTTCCCGGTCTCGGCGATCAGCTCGGGCAGCGCGTGCGGACCAACGCGGAATCGCTCATCGGCGTCCGCTTCCCCCACGGCAGCGAAGATCTGTCCAAGGGCATCGCTATCGGATCGGGAATCTACATCGACCAGGACACCCACATCGAGGCGGCGAATTATCCCGAGGGCGCCGACGCTATAGCGATAATAGTCACCGTGCATACCGGCGGACGGACCGTGTGTGTCAGAATACTCCTGTGGGTGAGCGGAATGGCGCGCTCCATGCTGCGTCATCCAATAAAAACGTTCCGGAGCTTGCAGCCCGTCGGCTGGTCGCGCGAATCGCTAATCCTCCTTTGCATGCAGACCGTCGATGGCTATTTTCACATGCGCATGGGGCGGCCGTGGTTCTGGCCGTTCCGGAAGGTGTTGATGAGCTATGGTAAGCGCGTCCCCACCTTCATTCCGCGAGCCAATGAGTTCGCGCGCAAGGTGGCCGAACAGGTGGGCGGGACGCCCATGAGCATGGTGACCGAGATCCTGTTCGACGTGCCGGGAACCGCCCACATCCTGGGAGGCTGCCCGATCGGCGGCTCGCGCGCCGATGGCGTGGTGGATCACCGCGGCCGCGTCTTCGGGTACCGCAACATGTATGTGTGCGACGGCTCCGTGCTGGCGGCCAACCTGGGCGTGAACCCCAGTCTCACCATCTGCGCCATCGCGGAACGGGCTATGAGCATGATTCCCAGCGCGGCGGAAAAGCAGTGGGACGATGCAGCCGAGGAGTGCGCCGCACGCGGGTAGCGCAAGCAACCGCTCCCTGACGGTCGCGGCTCCGCCCATGCCGCCACGGAGAACACCACCTGGGGGAGCCTTGGTTCGAGAGACCGCCTAGTCCCTCAGCCCAGAATCCGCGTTCGCCGCACCAGCCGCAACAGAAAGGTCATCCATCGCGCCCAGCGCTCAGGGCTCATGCCGAAGGGAGGCGCCAGGGGGAGCAGCCGCTCGACCGCCACGGTCTGCGCCTCGGTGAACTTGAGCAGGCCTTCGCGGCCGTGCCGCCGGCCCAGGCCGGAATCCTTCATTCCACCCATGGGCGCATCCGCCGACGCCCACGCGGCGCCATAAGCCTCATTCACGTTGACACTGCCGGCGCGTATGCGGCTCGCCAGAGCCACACCCCGCGCGGTGTCCCGCGTCCAGATGCTGGCACTGAGGCCGTAATTGGTGGCATTGGCACGCCGCAGCGCATCTTCTTCGTCGGCGAACGAGTAGAGCGACACCACCGGTCCGAAGGTCTCTTCGTCCCAGACGCGCATGCCTTCCCGCACGTTCGCCAGAACGGTGGGCTCATAAAAGAACGGGCCGAGTTCCGGACGGCGATGGCCGCCGGCCAGCAGCTCGGCGCCTTTCTCGACGGCGTCGCGCACGTGCGCCTCGACGGTTTCGAGTTGCCGCGCGGAGGTCAGAGTGCCCATGTCGATGGAATAATCGAGAGCCGCACCCAGCCGCAAATTCCGCGCGCGTTCCGCGAAGCGGGCGGCAAACTCCCGGTACAGCGACTCATGCACGTAAATGCGTTCGATCGAGATACACACCTGGCCCGCGCCGACGAAACAGCCCCGGATAGCGCCATCCACGGCCGCCGCGAGACCGGCATCGCGCAGCACCAGCATGGGATTCTTCCCGCCGAGTTCGAGCGAGCAGCCGATCAGCCGCTCGGCGGCCCGCTTGCCGATTGCTCGCCCGGTCTTGGTGCTGCCCGTGAACATGAGGTAATCGACCCTCTCGGCCAGCATCGGCCCCACACGCGGACCCTCTCCGGTCAGAACCTGAAGGATCTCCTCGGGCAGCCCCGCTTCGCGCAGCAGCGCTACGGCCCACAGCGCGGTGAAGCTGGTCTGGTGGTCGGGCTTGAGGATCGCGGCGTTGCCCGCCAGGATGGCCGGTACGGCATCGGTGATAGGCACGTTCAGCGGATAGTTCCACGGCACCAGAAAGCCGGCCACACCGACGGGCGAGTGCAGCTCCACGGTCTTCGTCAGGCCCGGGAGCGCGCCTTTGCGGCGGCGCGGCCGCAGATGCCGGGCGGCGTGCAGAGCGTAGTAGCGAGTTGTGGCCGCGGTATCCAGGATCTCCTCGAAAGCGTGCCGCCTGGCTTTGCCCGATTCGAGTTGGATGAGATCGAGCGCCTCCTCCTGCCGTTGCAACACCAGATCGTGAAAGCGCAGCAGGATGCGGGCGCGCTCGGAAATCGGCCGCGCTGCCCAGGCGGGCTGCCCCAGCCGCGCGCGGGCAACGGCAAACTCCACGTCGCATTCGAGAGCCGCCGGTATGGATCCCAGAAGTTCCCCGTTGAACGGCGTGCGCACCGGGATCCGCTCGCGCTCCTGGCCGGAAAGCGAGACGTGCCGATTCAGCCCGTCGATTAGAGCGGCGGCGCGCGAAGGCACCCGGAACGGGCTGTCCGATCGCGTGGAAACAATCCCGGGCGTGGTCATGCGATTATTATTTCCGTTCTGAAGACTTGTTTCTGTGGCTTTCCGCACAGTAGAATCGGGACACCCGATTTAAAATCGGATACGAAGGTCGTATTATCGGAGTCGCGCTCGCGGGCACGCGCCGCGCGGCAGCCAAGGAGGGCGCTATGAGATCGGAAGTACTGAATCATCTCGAGGAAGAAGCCGAGGGTTCATGGGGCGCGGCTCCTCCCTCGAACATCGAAGAAGAAGAATTCGACGTTCTGGCGTTCGAATTGTGGCAACTGGGAAGCTGTCCGGAAATGGCGGCCGAAGATACCTGGTTGGATGCGGAGGAAAACGTTCTGGTGCCGCGGTAAGTCGCTGTCGGCGCGCGGCATCGGTGCATTTCGTGCGACATGGATAAGCCAGCCGTGAAGCGGGTCCTTTCCGGGGTGGATGCGGCGTTCCTCTACCTCGAGTGCAAGGAGATTCCTCTCCACATTGCGAGCGTTTCCATTTTCGACGGCCCCTTGGATTTCGAGCGCTTTGTCGCGTCGATCGATTCGAAGCTGCACCTCATCCCGAGGTTCCGCCAGATCGTGGTGCCGGCGCCGTTCAACCTCGGCCATCCGGTCTTGGAGGACGATCCCAACTTCGATATAGCGCGGCACATATTCCGGGTTAAGTTAGACCCGCCCGGAGGCGAAGCCGCACTGGAGGCACTGGCCAGCCGGATTCTGAGCGAGCGCATGGACCGCACTAAGCCGCTGTGGGACATTCATGTCGTGGAAGACATGGGGGACGGCCGCGGCGCCACGGTACTGCGGCTGCACCACTCGCTGGCGGATGGCATCGCCGGCACCTCGGTCATGAAGGCGCTGTTCGATGCCACGCCCGAGTGTCCGCCACTGGCCCGACCGCCGCGCTTCCATCCTGCCAAGAAGGTGCCCGCTTATCAGCTCGGGGACGCACTGCGCAACGCCATTCAGGGCACTCTAGACAACCTGATGGCATCCCACGCCACCCTGGTGGATCTGGCCGATGGGCTTTCGAACCGCAGCAAGAGCGACACACTGACAGGGCTGTTGAATTCCCTGCCCGAACTGGCCGCCTCCACCGAGCGACTGCCGTTCAACCGGCCGTGCGGTCCCAACAGAAAGTTCTGTTGGGCCCAGATGAGCTTCGCCGAGATTCACGCCATCAAAAAGGCGCTGGGCGGTACGGTCAACGACGTCTTGGCGACGATTTTGATGCGCGCCATCGCCAAGTACACCAAAGCTCACGGCGAGACCGTGGCCGGCCGGTTCGTGCGCGTGATCTGCCCGGTGAACATCCGCAACGGCGGCGATGGGGCTACTCATGGCAACCAGATCACGTTTCTCCCCGTGGCGCTGCCGCTGGATTGCCGGTATCCGGCGCGCCATCTGCACTCGATCTCTAAGCGCATGGTGGCTATGAAAAGCGCCGGCGCGGCGCACCTGATGGGCCTGGCGGCGAACTTCATCGGGGCGGCGCCACCGCCGCTGCAGGCGCTGTTCTGGACGGGGCTTTCGCAGGTCATTCTTCCGTTTCCCCTGTTCAACCTGATCTTCACCAACATTCCGGGATCTCCCGATCCGCTGTATGCCGGCGGCCGGCACATGCTGACCTCCTATCCGCACGTTCCCACGGGGTACGAGTTGGGCGTCAACGTGGCCGTCCAGAGTTATGACGGCAAGATTTTCTGGGGCTTCACAGCCGATGCGGATGTGGCACCGGACGTCGGAATACTGCGCGATTTCCTATTCCCGTCGCTCGAAGAGCTATGTCACTCAGCGGGTCTGAAGAAGGCGCCCCCACAGCCGGAAAAAGCGCGGACGGAGAAGGTCCAGGCGGAAGAGCCGCAGGTGGAAAAGGCGGCGCCGCGGCGGGCCGCTCGCAAGCCTCGCTCGCGACGGCCCGTAGCGCCCAAGCCGGCTGCGCCGGTGGCGCCCGCGCCGGCGATCGTCGAACAGCCATCGCCGCAGCCGGAAGCTCCGGTTCCCGAAGCGCCGGAGCTGGCGGTGATGGAACCGGAATCGGCCGAGAACGAGCTGGACGCGGCCGTGCTGGCCCAGATAGCCTCCTGAGCCGGCGGCCCGTTTCCTGCTCGGTACGCCGGAAGAGCGAACCGCTCCCGGGCTAGGGCTGCCCCGCCCCGCGCCTCTCCCGCTGCCCTCCAGCCGCGCCCAGGGAGGGCCATTCGCGGTGATACAATCACATACTAATGTCCAATCGGGTCTCCTTGTTCGTGACCTGCATGGTCGACCAGCTCATGCCCCAGGTCGGCATAGCGATGGCTGACGTCCTCGAGCGGCTCGGGTACCGGGTGGATTTTCCCGAAGAACAGACCTGCTGCGGCCAGCCCGCCTTTAACAGCGGGTATCGCGCCGAAGCGCGCACGGTGGCGCGCCACTTCATCGATACCTTCGAGCAGAGCGAGGCCGTCGTGGTGCCGTCCGGTTCGTGCGCCTCGATGGTGGTGCACCACTACGCCGAGCTGTTTCAGAAGGAACCCGCCACGCTCTCGCGCGCCGAATCGCTGGCCAAGCGCGTGTGGGAATTTTCGGAGTTTCTCACGCGGGTGGCGGGCGTGGAAGACGTGGGCGCGCGCTTCGAGGATGTAGTCACGTATCACGATGGCTGCCACAGCCTGCGCGAAATGGGCATACGCGAAGGGCCCCGCCGCTTGCTGGCGCGCGTGCGCGGCCTGGATCTCCGCGAGATGCAGCCGGCCGAGGAGTGCTGCGGCTTCGGCGGCACCTTCTCGGTGAAATTCGCCGAGCTTTCCGGCGCCATGGCGCGCACCCGCATCGAGGCCATCCTGCGCACCGGAGCGCGTACCGTGGTTTCGGCCGATCCAAGTTGCCTGATGCAGATTCAGGGCGTGCTCTCGCGCGCGGGCGCCCCGGTGCGTACCCTGCATCTGGCCGAGGTGCTGGCCAGCCGCTGAGCCGCTAATTCCCATGTCCATCGAGTTCGACCGCAAAATTCATAAGACTCTAGAGGATGCCAATCTTCAGTTGGCCGTCTACACGGCCACCGCGCGCCTGAAAGACGGGCGCACCGAAGTCGTATCCCCCGCCGAGCTGCCCGACTACCAGGAACTCCGCACCCAGGCCCACGACCTCAAGAAGCACGTGATGGAGAACCTGGACAGCTACCTGGAGGAGTTCGAGCGCAACGTGGAGGCCCACGGCGGCCACGTGGTCTACGCCAAGGACGCCACCGAGGTGGCCGATTTCGTGGTGGGGCTGGCCAAAGAACGCGGCGCGCACCTGATCGTCAAGGGCAAGTCCATGACCAGCGAGGAGCTCGATTTGAACGAGCGCCTCGAACACGAGGGCCTGGAGGCGGTCGAGACGGACCTGGGCGAGTTCATCGTGCAACTGGCGCACGAGCGACCTTATCACATTGTGGGGCCCTCGCTGCACAAGACGCGCTACGACGTGGCGGACCTGTTCACCAAGTACCTGGGCATCGAGCGCGAGGAGGTACCCGAGAAGCAGACCGCCATCGCGCGCGGCGTACTGCGCAAGAAGTTCCTGGCGGCCGACATGGGGATCAGCGGCGCCAATATGCTGGTGGCCGATTCGGGCGCCGTGGTGCTGGTCGAAAACGAGGGCAACATCCGGCTCACCACCTCCGCGCCCAAGGTGCACATTGCCGTGGCGGGGATCGAAAAGCTGATTCCGCGCGCACAGGACCTGGCCGTATTCCTCAAGCTCCTGGCGCGCAGCAGCACGGGACAGCGGCTGAGCGTGTACACTTCGATCCTCAGCGGCCCGCGGCGCCCCGGCGAGATCGACGGCCCGGAGGAGTTCTACGTCGTGCTGCTGGATAACGGCCGCACGCGCCTGCTGGCCGACCGCGCCAAGCGGCAATCGCTCTATTGCCTGCGCTGCGGCGCGTGCCTCAACGCCTGTCCGGTGTATCGCAAGATCGGCGGCCACAGTTTTCCGTGGGTGTACTCGGGACCCATCGGCGCCATCCTCACCCCGCAATTTCTGGGCCTGGGCCACGAGCCGGCGCTGCCCTTCGCCTCCAGCCTGTGCGGCGCGTGCAAGGAGGTCTGCCCGGTCAAGATCGAGATCCCCGAACTGCTGCTGAGCCTGCGCGGCGAAGTCCGCAAAGCCGAGGCACGCGACCGGAAGAATCTGCTGGAGAGGCTGTCTTTCCGCCTGTTCGCCTGGATCATGACCCACCCTCGCCTGTACGAGATGGCCGGGCGCGTGGCCGCCGCCACGGCGCCATCGGATAACGGAGCCTGGATTAGCAAGGTTCCCGCTCTGATGAACTTCGGCCCGCTGCGAACCTGGCTGAGCCAGCGCGATCTGCCGCCCGCGCCGCGCAAGAGTTTCCGCGAGTTGTGGAGGCTCCGCTGATGTCCCGCGATCATATCCTGCATCGCATCCGCACGGCGCTCGGCCGCAGTCCCGGACAGGCGGCACCGGAGTTGCCCGCGCCGCGCATCCGCATCCCGTTGGTCGATATGGAAAGCCGCATCGCGAGCTTCCGCACGCGCCTCGAGCAACTGGCCGGCCGTGTGCATCTCGCCGCCACGCCGGAGGAAGCCCGCGCCTTCGTGGCGGACGCCATCGCCGGAAAGTGCGCGGTGGCCTCGAACGCGCCCTACCTGGTGGAATGCGGGATCGCGGCGCTGCCCGAGGTTCGCTCGGGCGTCACGGACCGCGCCGAACTGCGGGAACTCTGCGCCACCATGAATTTCGGCATCACCTCGGCCGATTACATCCTGGCCGACACCGGCACGCTGGTCATGATCTCGAGCCCGCGCGAGGCGCGCATGATCTCGCTTCTGCCGCCGGCGCACATCGCCGTGGTGCCGCGCGAGCGCATCCTGACCGGCCTCGACGAGCTGTTTTCGCTGCACCCCTGCCCTTCGGGCGAGACCAGCTCGATGGTGCTGATCACAGGGCCCAGCCGCACGGCCGACATCGAGCAGATCCTGGTGCGCGGCGTGCACGGGCCGGGCGAAGTGACCGTCGTGATCGTCGGGTAGCCGCCGCCGCGCAGCCATTTCGCTGGTCGCCCGTTCAGAGGATCCCCCCGCCTCGTCCTAAAGCGCGACTCTTGCCAAAGGCAGGGCCGCCGTACTTTCGAATGCGGTTGTGCTATGCTCACGAATAGGATGAACCGTCTAGTAGTTCTAGTACCAGTCGTCCTCGGTTTGACTGCTTTCGACGCTCACTGCATTCTGCGACTGCTGAAGGAAAATCAAGAGCTCCAGGCAAAGGTTGGATCTCTCAGTGCACCAAAGCTGCCCTCCCGGAAACTCGCCGCCGTCGAGAATTCCAACGCTGAAAATGAATGTGCCCGGCAAGCCCGCCAGGTATTCGGGATCGAAGCCGCCGAGGGAGGATGGCCGAAGTCAACCACTCTCGACTATAGCTATCATTACAACGCACGGCTCAACAAGTGCTTCGTCAAGATTGACAGCCGCCAGTTTATCGCCCCCAATAGCGCCGCCCAAGGCGTTTTCACGGTCGGCACCCACATTTTAGATGCCTTTGCGAATAAACAATATGGCTACTGTTACTACACGCTCCTCTCGGACACCGCGACAATGCCTTGCTTTGTGACACTGGCTTCCGGGCAACAGAAATCTGTCCGTTCCCCCGAGGAGTTTCTGGGGCTGATGACGGACTACATTATGAATTAGCCGGCCAATGCCAGCGCGCCTCACAGCGCCTGCCGGATGGTCTCGCGCAACGCGCCCTCGGGCGTGAAGCCTGCGAAGCGCTTGACCTGTTTGCCCGAGCGATCGAAGACCACGGTGACGGGCAACTCATCCAGACCGAATTGTTTGGTTACGGCGTCCGACCCCAGCGCCACGGTGTATTCCATGGGGTGCTTCTTCAGAAACGGCGCCACGCGCGCGGCGCCTTCCTCATCCATCGAAACGCCCACCACCGCGACTCCCTTCGCCGCCAGATCGCGATTCAGCTTGTTGAAGCTGGGGATCTCTTCGATGCACGGCACGCACCAAGTGGCCCAGAAGTTCACCACCACGACTTTGCCCCCGAAAGCCGACGGATCGAGCGGGCGGCCATCGAGCGATGTGACGCGCGGCAGCGCGCCCGGCGTCGCGGCAGGCGGCTCAGCCGGGGCCGTCGCGGCAGGTGCCCCGGCCGGCGCCTTTTTGAGAAACGCCAGGAATTCGGCGGGATCTTTAGTCAGCCCGGCGAAAGTGGCCACGACCTTCTCGTCCGGATCCAGTATGGCGTAGAACGGGATGGCCACTGTGTTGAACTTGGCCAGTTGCAGCTTCTGGTTGGCTTCCGAGACCGCGTCCGTGCCATCGGTATACAACTCCAGCAGGACGAAACCCGGGAGCGCCGCGGCGATCTCCGGGCGCGTGAACATGTTGGCGCGCATCCAGTGGCAGTTGGCGCAGGCGTATCCGGTGAAATCGATAAATACCAGCTTTCGCTCGCGACGCGCGCGGTCGAGCGCCTCGCGATATTGATCCTTCATCCATGCGAGAGTTGGCTGCGACGCCCCGACGCCTCCCCCGATCGCCGTCCCGCCGGCCGACGCGGGAACGTAGGCATCCAGCTCGCCCAACTGCCCGCCGAACATACCCGGTAACAGGCTGATGGCGAAGACCAGAAAAGCCATCCCGATCAGCAGCCGCCCCAGCCCCATGCGGTCGTCCGCGTTAATGCCTTCCAGGCGCAGGAAGCCCAGCAGGTACAGGCCCGCCATGGCGAAGAGCACGATCCACGCCGCCAGGAAGCGCTCACGCGTGAGCAGGTTCCAGCGCAGCACCTGGTCGAGGCTGCTCAGGTATTTCAAACTGGCGGCCAGGATCACGAAGCCCATCACGACCTTGACGCGGGCCATCCAGCCGCCGCTGCGAGGCAGCCGCTTCAGATACGAGGGGAACAGCGCCAGTAGAAAAAACGGCAGCGCTAGGCCGGTAGCGAACGTCACCATCCCGGCCAGGGGCCGCGCGCCGCCGCCGGTCACCGAGGCCGCCAGCAGCGTGCCCACAAACGGCCCCACGCAGGCGAAAGAGGCCAGCGAAAACGTCAGGCCCATGAGCAGCGTGCCGGCAAAGCCACCCCGGCCGGAGGATTGGTTCAGGCGCGTGAGGATGGTCGACGGGATGGTGATCTCGAAGGCTCCCAGGAGGCTCAAGCCGAAGGCGATAAAGAGCGCCGCGATGAAGCCGTTGACCCAGGGATTCGAGCCGAGCTGGACCACCCCAAACGGCCCCAGAATCGCGGTGATGGCGAGGCCGATGCCCGAGAAAAGCACCACGATTCCCAGACAGAAAACCACGGCCTGCCGCACGCCATCGGCGCGGCCGCCCGCTTCCCGGTTCAGGAAGTAGGACATGGTGATGGGAATCATGGGGAAGACGCAGGGCGTGAAGATGCTGGCCAGCCCGAAGCCGAATGCCACTAGCAGGAACGTGCCCCAGCTCTGGGCCGGCGCGGTAGCGGTCGCGGAACCGCTACTCGGCGGGGCGGGCGGTTTCGCCTCCGCGTATCCGGCAAAAATCGGAACCGAGTCGTGGGCCGCCGGGTCCACCGTGAACGCCACCGTCCCCGACCACCGCGACGGCACGCACTGCGTCTCGTTGCAAACCTGATAGCGCGTGTTGACCGTCAGCTCCACCGGGCCGGCCGGGGCGTCCTTCTTCAGCCGCAATACCAGCAGGAAAACGACCTGACCCTCGTAGGTCTCGGTGTCCGCTTCAAAATTGGCGTCGTAGGCGCGCCGGGGAGGCGACTGGAGGACGCGCACGCGCTCCACCACCGGATTGGACGCCAGTTGGAAGGAAGTGGGAATCCCGGCCGGCGTGGAGGCCGAATAGAGATGCCAACCCGGCTCGATCTGCGCTGCGGCCCGGATCGCCAGGCTGCCGCCCGGAGGCGCCGTATTCGGTTCGGCCGCGAGACTCCAGCGCACCAAGTCGCTGCTCTGGCTCCAGGCGGCGCCCGTCAGAAGGAGCAGAAGCGGCCCAACCGCCCGCATGGGATCAGTCTCCGGCTACGCGCTGGCGTCCGCGCAGCTCTTCCTCGATACCTTGGTTGACGTTTCCGACGGAGAACTCCGCCGCCACACGAATGGCGTTCATGATGGCATTGGCGTTGGAACGCCCATGGCAGATAATGGTTCCCCCGCGCACTCCCAACAGCGGCGCGCCGCCGTATTCGGAGTAATCCAGGCGCCTGCGGAAATCCTGGAAGGCCGCCTTGGCCAGCACGTATCCGAGCTTGCGCTTGATGTTGGCCTCGAGCGATTCCTGGAGCAGGCGTTTGACCATGTCGCCCAGGCCTTCACTGACCTTGAGCGCCACGTTGCCGATGAAGCCGTCGCACACGATCACGTCCACCTGGCCGCCGTAGATGTCGCCGCCTTCCACGTTGCCGATGAAGTTCAGGTTCAGCATTTTCAGCAAAGGTGTGGCCGCGCGCGTCAGCTCATTGCCTTTGTGCTCTTCCTCGCCGATCGAAAGCAGACCCACGCGGGGCTTGGGCCGGCGCAGGACGACGCGCGAGTAGATCTCGCCCATCACCGCAAACTGGCACAGCATGGCAGGCGTGCAGCCCACGTTGGCGCCCACATCCACCAGCACAGCGGGCGAACCGCTGGCCGTGGGCAGGATGCCCACCAGGGCCGGCCGGTCCACTCCCGGCAACACGCCCTGCACCATCTTGGCGGTGGCCATCACAGCGCCGGTGTTTCCGGCCGATACGAACCCCGCCGCCGAACCATCGCGCACCAGACGCGCGGCCACCCGTATGGAGCTGTCGCGCTTGGCGCGGAAAGCCTTGGCGGCGCTGTCTTCCATGGTGACCACGTCGCGGGCGTCCACTATGCTGATGGGAAGGTCGCGGCGGTCTTCATGCAACTCCAATTCCTGGCCGACGACTTCCTGCCGGCCCACCAGGATGACCTTGACTCCCAGGTTCCTGGCGGCGCGAACCGCACCCTCGACTTCCACTTTGGGGGCCCGATCGGCGCCCATTGCATCGACCGCAATGGTGAGCATGTCTCGCGCCGGGCTTATTCCTGCGCTACCTCGACTACTTCGCGGCCCTTATATTGGCCGCAGTGCGGGCACACCCGGTGGGGCAGCTTGGCCTCATGGCAATTGGGACACTCGGAAACGCCCGGTGTCTTCAGCGCGTCGTGCGCGCGGCGGGTACTCGTCCGCTTTTGGGAATGTCTGCGTTTCGGATTCGGCATATCTCTACCTCAGCAAATCTCATCCGCGTGTGCGGTGTCAATACCGGAATGGCTCAGAGATCCAGCTTGCGGAGCGATTCCCAGCGGTCGCCGGCGCTGGCGGCCCTACAATCGCACGCGGTCTCGTTTCTGTTTCCGCCACAAACCGGACAAATTCCTTTGCAAACTACGCTGCAAACCCTTTGCATGGGCAAGGCCAGCAATACCTGCTCGCGGAGGATATCCTCCAACTCCAAGCCGCCACCCTGGTAAAAACCTATCTCGGTATCGCCCTCATGGATCTCGACTTCTTCATCTCGCGCGATCACCGAGACCGGCCGGTAATACAAATCGAAGCTGGCCTCCAGCGGAAACAGCGCGTCTCCCAGGCAGCGGTCGCACTGGCTCCGCATCTGGACGCGATAACTTCCGCGGATCTCCACTTCCCCATCCGAATGCGCCATCAATTCGGCCGTTCCGGTCGCGCACAGGGGGGAGTTCTGCTCCACTTCCTCGCCCGAAAAATCGATCCGTCCCGGCGGGAAGGTCTCGTCGAAACGGACCTTCCGAAGTTCCATCTCTTTGACACTGAGGAACATAAAGGTATTCTGAATGGCCTGGGCGGAACGAGTCTATTATAACAACATCGCCGCCCCGCGTAGGGCCAAACGGCAGAAATCGGGCGACGGAGGCGGTCTCAAAGGTCGAAGGAGCGGCCCTCGATCTCGGCGATCCGGCCGCGCGTCTCCGCGGGCAGCGGCACGGATTTGCCCGCCCCGTAATCGAGCACCACCAGGACGGATTCCGCCTCCGCCGCCAGGCGGTTCAGCTTGCGGCTCACGATGCGGTGTTCCATGCGAAAGCTCGCGGTGCCGATGCGCGTGACGCGCGCGCCCACTTCAACCGTGTCCGGGAAGGTGAGCGGCCACTTGTAATCGCATTTCAGGCTGGCCAGGATGGGGCCCGTGGCGGTGGGCGGAAGCGGCGGGAAGAACCCGATGCGGCAAAAATACTCCACGCGCACGCTCTCGCACCAGCGCAGGTAAGTCACATTGTTGACGTGGCCGAAAGCATCCTCATCCCCCCACAGGATCGGAATGGCGGTCACGACCGGGAAGCCCTCAAGTAAAGGATGGCAATCGCTCATGGAAAGAAGAGCTTAGCACGGGCAAGTCGACCCTAGCGGCGGCCTGACCGGGAGGGTCCGGCAAGGCCGCGCGGGGTTGCGTCTCGAGCGGCGGCAGGGCGCCGCGCCTACGCCAGGATCTCTTGCGCGCGGCTGACGCGCTCGCGCACGTGGACGCCGTTGGGGCAATCGACCGAGCAGGTGGCGCAATCCTCGCAGCGTATGGCGCGCACATGCTCGGGCAATTCCAGGAAGCGCTCGCGGGCGAGGGGGAACTGGCCGTAGCCTTCGGCGTACGTCAGGAAGCGCAGTACGTCGGATACCGGCACGCCCTTATCGCAGACGCCGCCGCAGGAGCCGCACATGCGGCAATACCGCGGACCGATGTAGGCCAACTGCCGGGCCAGCAGCTTTTCGTCGGCTGCCGAAAACGGCTGCGCCATGGCGCGCACATTATCGTCGAGCTGATCGGAATCGGTCATGCATACGATGGCCGTATCCACCGACTCGTTCTTGAGCACCCACCGTATGGCGGCCACCGGCACACCGGGGTGGCTGAGCGTATCGGCGAGCGCGCGCTGATCGGCTCCGTAGAGGCGGTCGCCGCGCCCTACGCGCGTCACGCCGCCAGCCAGCGCTTTCATGACCACAATTCCAACTCCGGCCTGCCGCGCGGCGCGGATGGCCGCGGTCATATCCGATTTGGGCGCCTGGGCGTTGGTGTTATTGGCGGAATCCACC
>Ga0181520_10004771_pt1 | contig 22319 bp, 13 predicted proteins | sample PEATcosm2014_Bin_29_FD_132451 | JGI IMG/M metagenome (GOLD analysis project Ga0181520, IMG submission 132451) | Peatland microbial communities from MTU Mesocosm Facility, Houghton, MI, USA - PEATcosm2014_Bin02_30_metaG | ecosystem: Environmental > Terrestrial > Soil > Wetlands > Peat | place...
CAGTCTTACTCTGTTCGAGAAAACCCCCATTTTACAGGCACTTCAGAAGATCGACTCCGGAAACGACTTACCGTGCCCCGCCAAATAACTGAATTTGTTCAGCTTATAGCCGGACAGCAGTGACAGGGAATAGTGTATCGAGCTGCCTAACATTTCTCATTTTCCACGACAGCGGCGTCTCAGTGTGCTGCATTCTTGTTCTGCGCAAAGCCGAACGATGTTACCTGCGTGTCGCCATCATGCGGCGCATCGATCATCAGCAATCCGGCGTGGTTTTGTTTGGCACCGGCAAGAGCGGTCCGCAGGGATTCCGGCGCTGAAAGCGTCAACCCAAGTTGAGTCATCTGGCCGCGACAGGTCTCCACGGCGTGGGAGAGGCTGATCCGCACCGAAGCCTCCGCCCCTTTGAAATCGTAAAGCGCAAAGCTCGACAAGAAAGAGTCTTTATTAAAATGGTAATAACAATCGTGGAGCTTGACTTCCTTAAGGTCGAGCGCCTGCAGGAGTTGCGCAACCGACTTCGGCTCGGCCTTGGCCGGTGCAGGGCTGGTTTTGCCGAGAGCGCCTTTCACTATTTTGTCGTCCAACAAAGCTCTCAAAAGCTGGGAATCCGGAAAAACTTCGTTCAGTTGCGCATCAGCCCCGCCTCGACTCAGATCGACCGTTCGAAACCGGGTGTGCTCCATCGGATGGGCACCGCCGCAGTCGCACGAGACGAACTCCTGAAAGCTAAGGTAAGGACCAACGAGCGAGAGCAGCCGGTACGACTGCTCAAACTGGAACGAAGCGTCTGAGTCATCCTTTGCCAGGTTCTTCCAAGCATTTTTCGCTTCAGTTCCAGCATCGAAGACCACGGTTCCGGTGTCACTGCGGGTGGCCTTCAGATTAGTGGTGGACCACTCGATGTTGTAAGGGCCGCTGCTGCCTTTCCAGAAGACTTGGCCCGAAGCGGAGGTCTGAGCCAGGATAGGGCCGACGCCCACAAAGATTTCCAGCGTGAACAGAAAAGGCAAAAGGAAACCAATTCGCTTTATCATCTTAAGTTAGTCCTTTCCACCGTTCTGACGAAAGGCCTGTTTGAGGTTCGCATCGTAGTTATTCATGGCGTAGAGCGGGCCGTTGTAACCTTGCGCGAAGGACGCCCAATCGTGCTTTCTGAGGGCTGCGCTGAGCCCTTTGTTCTGGACGAATTTCACAAACGGCACCCGCCCACTGTTCTATTCCTTCTGATGCAAATCGATCATTCCACCGCAACTCGCAACAACATTGCCTTCGTCCTTCTTCATCTGGTCCTCGCTCTGATACGCATCCACCTCCCAGAAAGACCGGTTATAGTCGGGATCGTACTTGTGAACATGAATCGCCGAGAAAGGGCATTGTTTGGTCTGATCCACGCCCAGAACCCAATCGAATTCCGAGGGATGGGAGAGAATGCGATACGGAGAACCGCAGTGAACGCGGGTTCGATTCTGCCCCAACGGAGCCATCCAGGAGTATCGAGCGCGAGTGGTTATAAAATGCCCGACACACCATCCCGATCCCTCAAGCGCCAGCCGTGGCCGGGGCGCCGGCGTTTGGCCCGACACCATCGTCGCCAGCGCCGCAAAAAGAATTCCAACGTGCATCCCTGTCATCTGTTCTCGTCCAAATGATGCAAATCAATCATCCCACCGCAGCCCACAACAGCTGTGTCTTCGTCTTTCTTCATCTGGGCCTCACTCAGATACGCAAGCAGTGTCCAGGCAGCCCCATATTGGTCGGGATAGTTCTTGTAAACATGAATCGCCGAGAAAGGGCATTGTTTGGTCTGATCGACTCCCAGAACCCAATCGAATTCCGAGGGATGGGAGAGAATGCGATACGGGGAACTACAGTGAACGCGGGTTCGATTCTGCCCCAATGGAGCCATCCAGGAGTATCGAGTACGAGTAGTTATAAAATGCCCGACACACCATCCCGATCCCTCAAGCGCCAGCGATGGTCGGGGCGCTGGTGTTTGGCCCGACACCATCGTCGCCAGCGCCACAAAGAGAATTCCAACGCGCATCCTATATAACTTCCATGTGTGTATTTGCATCGCACCTCCTCACGAGTGATGGTGATGATCGTGCTTGATAGCCGGCTGCGCAGGGTGCTTGGGGGCTTCGAGTTTGACAATTCCCGTGATCACACCGTGGGCGAATTGGAGCTTGTCGAGATAGTTTCCATCGCCGCCGTTGTAATGGGCTGCGACGTACTCCAGTGAAATGGGCTTCCACCCTGTAATCGCATAGATTTTTTGTTTGGGGACATAATGATGCGGAGATTGGCGTTGACGAGCCATATGCGCGGCATCGGGCTTTCTCACCGCTGGAGGCACGGAGGACTGTGTAGTCGGAGGAGAATCGATGTATCCGAAGTGCGCGAAAACCCAAAGGAAGTATCCTGCGCCTGCTTTGATATTGGCGATGGGATCGATAATCGCTTCCGCGGCGGTAAGACGAGCGTACTCAGGCGGCAATAGCAGCCTTCCCGATTTTGTGTTCAAAATCTGGTTCAAACCCGGATCTCCAGGATTTCCAATCTGCATTGGCTGCGATTTCCATTCTGGAATCCAAGCGCCAGTCTCCACCCACATCAGAGCCTTGATGATATGCCAGTCCAACTCTCTGACGATCTTCGAAAAATTCGCGGTGTCTTTCAGGAAATTGTTGTATGTGCTCACTACGGACTGAATCTGATTGTCATAGACATCCCACGGTGCTCGGCCTTCGAACAACTGAATTGCTAAAGTTTCCTTCCATAGTTTCAGTTTTGTTTCATCCTTTGGGTAACTCAACGGCTGGCCTCCAGTCGGTCCGGCCTAATCAGTGTACCAAGTTTCCGTGCCGGGGCCGGAACCGAGAGATCGAGTTTCCCGTTTGTCACCGCCTTGAAGCGGTAAGGGGTTTCTTGAATGTGAGATCGTGCAACTCGCTCAGGTACTCGAAGGGAACTTCTCGAACACCTCGGATCGTCCAAAAGACAAATCTCTTGGCGCACATGCTGATTACTGGGACCATCGTTCTCTCTTTACTTGGTCTGGATCAGATGGCGCTCCCTCCTGAGAAGCGCGCAGGCGGAATCTGAACCATCCGCTTGAATCCGCGAGATGCGCACGGTATAGCAGGATATTCACGACGCTCGCCGCGAAGAAAAATGCGCAAACAGCGCGGAAGGCAACTGGCAAGGCGAAACCCAGCCAATCGAATAACCGGCTGCGACTCATCCATACCGATGAGCAACCGGGAGCGGCGTTTCGCTTGCTCCCGGTCCCGTCTATTCCATCGGGCGGAAAGATCGCCATGCCTCAGAAAACTCCGGGAAGCGCCATCCGACACAAAACTTTTCCTTGACAAAACAGACAGTCGCTCGAAGTTGGGGACCGGGGAGGTAAGCTCACATTTCATTGCCCTCGGATTCACGATTGAAGTATCCTTGGCGGGTGGCCAGCATCGAGAATTGCGGCACCGTCTAGAATCCCACGAGCATTGCGCTTACTACCCGCCCGCTTCAATACAAAGGAGATTGCGGCGTTCAATAGCGCAGAAGCCGAGTGCCCCAGGTCCCGATTTTCGTCCTGGGATAACTCACTCTCCAGCGGCTCCTGTTGCCTGCATCTCATCATGTGCGGGCGGAAAGACCCTTAGCCGCTGGACGCACCGGTCGGTGGAGGCGACGACCTCAATGCGCAGGCCCGCCTCTTCCAGCAGAACCACTTCGCCGGCCAGCGGAATGCGGCCCTCGATCTCGCTGACCAGACCGCCCAGCGTGGTGGCCTCGTATCCATTGCCCAGATGGGCCTGACCGCCGATGAGGTCGGCAAGCTGATGTACGGGAAAGCCGCCTGGGATCAGCCAGCTTCCGTCGGCCTCTCGATGCGGCTCGGCGTTCGCCGATTCGGGGGGCGCATCCTCCTCGTGCTCGTCGCCGATGTTGCCCACGATCTGTTCGAGAAGATCCTCGATAGTGACCAGGCCGGAGACGCCGCCGTACTCGTCTATGACGACGCGCATATGCTGCTTTTCCCGCTGCATCTCGCGCAGCAGCTCGTAGCCGCGCTTGGTTTCCGGAACAAAGGCCGCCGGGCGCTGGATGTCGGCGACGGTGCGAGTGCGGGCATCCTCGTCGGCAATCTGCAAAAGGTCGTGAGCGAAGGCTATGCCGGTCACGTTGTCCAGCGATCCGGCATAGACCGGCACACGGGAGAAGACGTGTTCGCGCAGCAGTTCGAGGAAGTCCTCCAAAGTCGTCGATGTGGGGACGGCAAAGACTTGCGGGCGCGGGGTCATCACTTCGCGCACCAGTTTGTCGCCGAACTCGACCGCCGAACGCACCAGGGCGCGGTCGCTCTCCTCCAGAATGCCTTCCTCCTCGCCGGCTTCTAGCAGCGCCTCCACATCGACGGCGGACTCCTCTTCCGGACTGGCAGGCTGCTCGGCCAGCGCGGCCAGGGAGAAGAAGAAGCGCACGAAGACGGTGATTGGGGTCATCGCCCATAGCAGCAAGCGGATGGGCCAGATCAGCCGCGCCGCCCAACGGCCTTGAGTGCGATTGAAGAGCGCCGAGGGAAAGATTTGATTGCAGAAGACCGCCACCAGCGCCACGCCCAGCACCGCCTGCGCAATCTCCGCGTAGGTGGGCCGGGCCAGATGCGGCGCGCGATCGAAGAGCACCGCGCCGAACTCCAGCGCGATGATGCCCAACGCCAGCTGCTGGGCAACGGCGGCGCAGATGGCGGCGTGTTCTCGGCTCAGGCCCAGTTGCGGCTCGACCCGCTTCTCCCAGGCATCCAGATTCTCCTCGATCTCGCGGGTGAGGATCTTGCCGAACTCGGCGTAGACGCGGCTGATGTAAGCGGCCAGCGTCTCCACCGCGGCCAGCAGAAGAACCGTCAGAATGGCTGCCGCGCTCATTGTCCACCTACGGCGGGGCTGGTTTTCTTCGAGGATGATCGGCGGACAGGTCTGACTTCTGTACGCTCGATCAACCCTTGCGGAAGACCGAGGCGGGCGCGGAGCAAGCGCTCGCGGCGGGCCATCTTGCCGCCGTCGGTCTCGTGATCGTAGCCCGACAGATGCAAGAGCCCATGCAAAATCAGAACTTTAATCTCCGTGGAAAGCGAATGCCCCTGCTCGGCGGCCTGTCGGCGCGCGGTGGGAACGCCGATGGCCAAGTCGCCCGCAATCCGCTCCGCTCCCAAACCCTGGGCTGGAAACGAAAGCACATCGGTAGCCTTGTTCAAGCCTCGGAACTGACGATTGAGCTTGCGAATGGCTGTATCGGTGGTTAGTTGCACCGTCACATCGCCCTTTAGCCTCACCGCCGCCCGCGCCGACGCGAGAAACCGGGCGAGTGTGCGCGTCGCCGGCAAACGCAAATTCTTCCGTGGGATGGGCGCATCGGGCGCGGCTTCTTCCCTAGCCAAACTCGTGCTCGGCGCGGGGACTGGCTCCAAATCTGGGTGCAAAAGAATCATCGTGACCGGAGCCGCCGCGTGTGCGGTTTCGATAGGTCTCATTCTACGCCATCAACGGTAGGCCCTCTGCCGTCGGCTTATCAGGTGAAGAGAGCGGCCTGCTTCGTATATGGTCGGCGGATCCGGCTCTGCGACCAAGTCGGTTTCCCGCTTCAGCACTTCCGCATCGCCGATCGCGTAACTCACTCCATAGGCAAACGCTCATCTCATTTTCAACGCCATTGCAAGGCATGGAGCGTCCGCTTGCATTCGTCGTTCCTGGCAGGCGATTGGCGTTGGATATTTTCACTCCAGCGGAGGGAGTCCGAGTGCACAGTCCTATTGCGATTCGTCCAGAACCTCGATGCCGGAGACGGTCGCGTTGTTAGCGATCGGCTCGAAGCTGATGTTGAGCTTGCCTTGAGCGCTTGGTTTCAGGTGATAAAAGGTCTTGGTCATCGCATGAAGACTTCCCGCTTCCTTGTATATGTCGAAGTTATCGAGGAGCGTGTTTCCGTTGCACAGGACGCGAAACACCCGGCTGCCCTCGCCTCCGATTCCAGAAGCGCCGGGTCCGAAGTAAAACTCGGCAAAGTGAAGAATCAAGGTGTAGCGATCGCGGGTGTCGACCGGAATGGCGTATGTGAAGTGGCCATACCGCTCCATTGCGAAAAGGTCGGGATCGGATGTTCCCGTGATTTGAGCGCTCTTCGGCGAGTTGTAGCCATCCAGGAAGCCGTCGTCGGGGTGCCAGAATTGGCCGCTGTGGTCGGTGAAGGATCTCGGCTGCGTGGCCAGGCGGATTGGAAGCTGCCGATGGAGCGTCCCGGGCAGAATTTCGATCGCATTCAGCGCCGCCGGGGCGCGTTCGGCGTCGAAGCCAAGATGCAGTATCCCGTCGCTTCCCGGGGTGATGTCGCGGAAGATGCGCTGGTCCGCGATGTTCGTCCCCTCCGCATCCACGTTCACATCGAAACTGGGCAGGATCGATTGGCCGTTGATTGATACCGAAAATGTGAAAGGACCGCTGGATTCAGGCTCCGTGGAGACGAAGTAAAGATGCAGTTCGTAGATGCCAGGTCGCAGCGGGATGTCGTAGGAAAAGCTCCCGTTCCGCGAGTGCTTGAAGAGCATCTGATCGCTGGTTCGGGCCGCGGCGGTGTCCAGACGATCCCACGTCCCCCCAAAATGAAAGTATTGATCCGGCTGCCAGACGTTTCCGGCCGTGTCGATCTGTGGCTTTCCGCTGTAGCCGGCGAGAATGCGCAGGGGCGCTTCCGCGTAGGCATCGGCGATCGAAGGAGGTGTTTGCTGCACACTGGGGGCGGCCGCGCGAACCGTGTCGGCCTTCGCTCGGTAGACCCGGAAGAGTATGTATCCGCCCAAAATGGTTAAGCCCAATGCCGCGATCGAGACAACGAAATGCCACGGTTGTGAGCCCGGCTGCGCGAGGGGAGACTCTCTCTTTACCTTCGCGGGAACGGAATGCTGCCGGGTGAATACCGGGAGGTATGCACCATGCGGTATTGAAATATGGATTGCGTGATCTTTCCCCTCGCCCTGGTAATACTCCGTCAGTCGTTTTCGCAGACGGTGGGCTTCCACCCGCACAATTGCATCCTCGCCCGCATTGAACGTGTCTTTGGAGCGTCCCAAGACTTCGGTTGCAATGTCGTACTCGTGCAGTTTGTCGGTTTCGCCCTTGAAATATTTTTCCCCTATATAAGCGATCAGACGATGCAGCCGGGAAGAGTTCACCAACGCCGCTGACACGGCTTCCAATTCCCGCCGCTCCTCCTCCCTCAAGGCGGACGCGGCGCGAATGGATTCGGCCTGGTTGGTGCTGGACAACGACTGTCTCCCGTGCGGTGCCATCATAGCAATCCCAGGTACGCAATTGCAACCTGTCCGCGAATCCGTCCCGCATTAGTTCAGTATCTATATATTTTTCATATATGTACGGACAATGTAACTGTTTACCGCAGGACTATGTACACGAATGTTCAACTTTAACCTTTACCTTCATTGCGGCAGGACGTAATCTTCGTCGCGGCTTCAGATCACGGTTGCCGAGCGAACGAACGTGCACTTGGGCGCCCGGACGCGCGGAACCGGATATTGGCCGGAGAATATATTTTGTCCACTCGCGGCGTCTCACTCGGCATACATGACCCATGACAGCCAAGCACTGACCGGAATTTCGTGTCGGTCATTTTTTCTCGGGCGGCGCCGATAAGGGCAAAGAGCACAATGCACACACAGCCCGATGCAGGCAATTTCCAAAGCCTGCGGGCAAACCATGGGGTTGGAGGAACCGGGCAACCGGCCCTCGCAAATTTTTTGGAGGCACATCGTGTCAACACATTCGAAACTGTATTTCCGCGAATTGTCGATTCGCATGGCGAAGACGCTTGCACACCGGATGCTTGGGGCAGTGGCCTTTCTCGTCCTGGCGGTTGTCGCCCACGGACAGGGAACAGGGTCCATATCGGGCACCGTGAAAGACGGCGCGGGCGCGCTCATACCGGGGGCCAAGATCGTCCTCATCAACGAAGCCAGCAAGGCGACCAGGCCTGCCACCAGCAATGGGGAAGGTTTCTTCAACTTCATTGCGGTGCAACCGGACACCTATACCGTCCGGGTCACCAAGGCGGGATTTGAGTCCTGGGAGGTCGATGGGGTCGAGGTGCATCCCGGAGACAGTCTGGAGATTCCCAAGATCGCGCTGAAGATCGGGCAGGTTACGGAATCGGTGGTGGTGACGGCCACAACCGCGGGCGTTACGCTGGATTCTCCCGAACATAGCACGCTGGTTACCTCCGCCGATCTGGAACGGCTTTCCACGGCGGGGCGCGACGCCCTGGAACTGGTGAGTATGCTGCCCGGATTCACCATCAATGCCGGCACAACTCTGCAGAATACAGGCCCCGACTACTACACGACCGCCTTCGGTTCGGGCAACTTTGCCAACATGGGCGCCAACGGCGCCGCGCCCCAATCGGGGTTGGTCAACATCGTGACCGACGGAGTCCAGGTGATCGATCCCGGCGACATGGGATCCAACATAGCCAACGTCAACATGGATCAGGTGCAGGAGGTCAAGGTACAGACCGCGAACTTCGGCGCCGACGAGGCCAAGGGCCCCATCGTCGTCAACGCCGTCGGCAAGTCCGGCGGGACCGCATACCACGGATCTCTGTACGGTTACGCCAGAAATCATATCTTCAACTCCAACGACTGGTTGTCGAACGATTCAGGCACGCCCAATGCGAATGGAGTGTATGTGCCGATTACCAAGACGCAAACGAGATATTTCTATCCCGGCGCAACGTTTGGCGGACCAATCAAGATACCCGGCACTCACTTTAACGAGAACAAGCACCTGGCGTTCTGGGTGGGCTATGAACAGTACGTCCAGAAGGGCAACACCAACGGAACATTTGGTGGACCGACCTTTGGTTTCATTCCAACCCCGGCCATGCTGGGCGGAGATATGTCCTACCTCGCGCTCGGGCAGGCATTCAACGTCTCGCCCCAAGATCTTGCCGACAATTGCAACCCGGACTGGGGCATCGAAGGCGTATACGCGAACCTCGGCGGCGACTGCACCTCTCCCGCCGGGTCTCTCGATGAATGGGGGAATGCGATTCCAGCCTATGCCGGCACTCTCCCCAGCGGCGCGCTGAATGTCGCCGGCGGCCCCGCAAAAGCGGGACATATCCCAGCATCCTCCATCAACCCCTCGACCGCCGCCTTCGCCAAGTTCTATCCGGCCATCAACCGTACCGCGCAACCGACCAACAACGGTTCGGGTTATGCGTCGGACGGGTTCAACTGGGTTCAAAACGTTCTTGCCACCAATAACGGCCTCCAACTCCATAGTCGCGTGGACGAGAACATCTCCGACAGTCTCAAGTTGTACGGCGTTTTCAACTGGGAAAAGGTGAACACCCAGAATCCTCTTAACAACATCTACTACAACCCGCCTGACACGATTCCTTTTCCCACGCCTCTCGATAGCAACGGATACTCGGATTACGCCTCGCTCAATCTCACCAAGATCGTGAGCAACTCCACGACCAATGAGCTCGTTCTGGGAGGAATATACTTCCTTCAGCCGGAGCAATTCCAGAATCGTTCCCTGGCGTTGGATACGGGTACGCCTTGGGCCGCGGCCGGGTATTCCGGCGGGGTTTTCAAGATCGACGAGAACCAGTTGCCGCGCATCTACTCGTACGAAACGTTCGGCCTGCCCAACTTCTCCTTTGGCTATGTGCCGCCGGGCAGTCTGGGCCAGTTCCTCAGGAAGGCGGTTTGGGACGTTGGCGACAATCTGACGAGAATCTACCGCACTCATACCATCAAGGCCGGCGTCTACGCGGAGCAAACCAGAAACAACAACGTCGGTCTGGGCAGCGACCTCAACAGCACCGTCGGCTACAATCGTTGGGCCGGGTGCCTGGTAAATCAGACGACGCCCAGTCAGAGTTACGATCCAACGACCGGTGCGACCGCGTATATAGCGCCCGGTGGCGCCGGGGGGAGCAATACATTCGCGGATTTCCTGATGGGCTGCCCCGGCAGTTACAACCAAAGCACGAAGAATCCAACCAACGATATGTATTTCAATACCCTGGAGTTCTATGGAACGGATGAGTGGAAGATCACTTCCAAGCTGACTCTCACCTACGGTATCCGTATCTCCCATCTGTCTCCGTGGACGGCCGCCAATGGGATTGGCGAAGCGGTATGGGATCCCACCAAGTACAATCCTATTCAGCCCGGCATCTTCTCGCAAACGGTCACTTCCGATACCAAGACTTGGCCGGGAATCTCCTGGCATCAATTGGACCCCAGCATTCCCATCGCGGGCGTGCCGACGACCTTCCTGTTTTATATGCCGCGGTTGGGCATGGCGTACGACCTCTACGGAAATGGCAAGACGGTTTTGCGAGGTGGATGGGGAGTCTATAGATCGCGCGATTCGAATGGAGTGGCCGGAGGAGCATTGTCGACTGCAATTGACCTCGTCGATCACGGCATGAGCGGAAATAAGGGCTGTACGCTCGATCAATTGATGAATGGGTATCTGCCACCGGCAACAGCCGTATACCCGCCCGCCTCCGCGCCCGCTGGACAGGTTGTCGGTTGCGGTTTCTACGGTTTCCTTGGGTACAACGACACTGCGATTTTCAATACGGGAGCCCAGGCGATTGGCTACGGTTCAACGATCAAAGTCGCCGCTCTCGATCCCAAGGACCGTGAGCAGCCGGTCACCTACAACTACAACTTCACTCTGGATCAGCAGTTGCCGCACGGCGCCACCTTCGAGGTAGCCTATGTGGGCAACCAGAGCACGGATCTTGCCACGCAGGGCAACCTGCAAAACCACGACGTGATTCCGCTCGGCGCCCTATGGGGCCCCGATCCGCTAACCGGCCAAACCGTCAATGCCTCGTCCATCAGTTCGGTGCAGCAGGCCGACTACCGCCCCTACCCGAACTACACGGCCGTCAACGTTCCGGAGCACACCAACTGGGCCAATTACAACGCGATGCAGGTGTCGTTGAACAAGCAGCGCGGTTCGCTGGTGTTCGGCGTCAACTACACATGGGCGAAGGCGATGGGAGTTCGCGGCAACTGGGACACGGGAAACATCGCCGACCCCGTCAACGCTCATCACGACTACGGCATTGTCTCCTTCGACCGCCCGCAAACCGTCAACTTCACCTACTCCTATCAGGAGGGCAAGAAGTTCCACGGCAATCGCCAACTGGGCTGGGCGCTCAACGACTGGGAGGCATCGGGCATCACCACCGTGATGAGCGGTCCCGATATCGCCATATATAACGGCGCGAACTTCGGCTTCTCCGCCTCGGCGGGCTACGTGACGGGCACAGCTCCCAACTTGACCCAAATAGGCGTTCCAGTCGGGGCCGGCATTTGGCTCGGCAGTACGGATTACTCGCTGCAGCCGAGCGTTACCTGCGACCCGCGCCTCGGCTTCCAGAAAGTCGTTGGAAAGGTCAGACAATACGCCAACGGCAACTGCTTCGCTATGCCCGCGCTGGGAACCCAGGGCTGGTGGAATCTGCCCGATGTGCGCGGTCCCCTCTACGAAAAGTCCGATCTCTCCGTCTACAAGGACGTTCACTTGACGGACCGGCAGAGTATGCAGTTCCGCGCGTCCGGTTTCAACTTTCTCAACCACCCCATCCCGTCGTTCACCAACAACGATACGAACGCCCTGAACCTGGCTTACGCCGACCCAAAGTGCAATTTGACAACCGGGTCGGGGTGCTTCACCTCGCAGACTGCCGCGTTGACGGGGATGGCGTTGAACAATCCCGGGTTTGGACTGACCTCGTACAAGATGGGGCAACGCATCCTCGAGTTCGGATTCAAGTACAACTTCTAGTCTGGCTGCGGAGGGCGCGGCCTCGGTTGCGCCCTCGTTCTCCAGAGGGACGAGATGGCGGCGACTGAGCGAGTTGAAACCGGGAGCCGGAATAGAAACACAAGCGATACGCGGCTGTGGCCGCATTTTGGAGGCTTTGAGATGTTCAGGACAGAGTGGATGAAGGGTTGGATGCGGAAGTCGGTAGTGCTCATGGCTCTGGCATCTATTTACTTGACGACGCCGTCGATTTCATCGGCGAGCAATGCGTACGTGCCGCCAGTTGTGGTTACGTCCACAAGCGCGGTTCCAGCAACGGGTCTGCCCGGCAATCTGGGCAATGTGGCGCTGGACGCTTGCGGGAATATTTATGCCATGAACGAAGGCAGTGGATTGGTGGTAGAGATTCCCTACGGCGGCGGAGCCGCGACAACCGTCTTCGGCCCGGCAACCTCCGGCTACGGCTCCTCAGCCTTGGCGATCGACTCAGCCAAAGCCAACTTGTTCGTCATTCCGCAGGAAGAAGGGAACGTAGTCAGGATTCCGATCGCCAATTGCGTACCGCAAACGGCATCAAGTTCCAATATCGGTATAGGGAATCTTGGCTCAGTTAGTTGGTACTGGGCCGCTTCCGCCGTCGCAACCGATTCCAGCGGCGATTTGTTCATCGGGACATCCGCAGACTGCTGCGCCTCCGGCAATGAGCTGATTGAAGAGTACGCCGGCTATAATTCGGGTGCAACTCTGCTCGTCTCACTGGCGAATAACATTACATCGATTGCCCTCGACGCAAGCAAGAACATTTACTACGTCTCCGGTGGCGCGCTCTTTGAATTGCCGTTAGCCACCGCGGCTACATCCGGTGCCCCGGCCACTTACGCCGCCACCCCCGTGCCGTTTGGCGGCACTTATATCAGCGTCGTGGGAGTTTCGTTCGACGGAGCGGGGAATCTCTATGTGGCCGACGCGGGGAACAGCGCTCAATATTCCATCAATGGTTGGTGGCCGCCGATTCCTTTGTCTTCCACTCTGTACGTGATCCCGTATGAAACATCGGCGTTGAACCCAGCGGATCAGTACATTGTCGCTCAAGGCTCGGGCGTGTCCAACCCTCTCAGCTTTGGAAGCGCTGTGGCAATTGCTCCCACGGGGGGCATCTTTTTCGCCGATAGCGTCTACAACAACGTCTTTGAATTGACCCAGTTCAGTTCGAATCTCGGTTCGGTGGCTCTGGGGAGCACGGGTAACGGTACGCTCAACGTTTTCTTCAATGCCCCCGAGACGCCCTCATCGATCTCGTTCGCTTCCAACAGCAGCTTCGCGTCGACCGGCGGTACGTGCGCCACGGGCACAGCTTATACGTCCGGCCAGTCTTGCACAATCGCATCGAGCTTCACGCCCTCAACCCCGGGAACCGCATCGAGCGGTGTCACTCTTGCCTATTCGGCGGGTTCGGCCCTGGTTACCACATATCTTGATGGCACCGGACTCGGCGCCGGCCTGACGGTCGACACAGGGGTAATCTCACCAGTCGGCGGCGGCTTCACTTCTCCCGCATCCGTGGCTCTGGATGCGGCGGGCAACAGTTACTTCGCGGATTCGGGCGCAAACGCGGTGCTTGAATTCGCGCCCGGCGGCACCACAGCCATCAAGCTTGGGACCGGACTGAAAGGGCCGTTGGGAGTTGCCGTGGATGGTGAAGGCAATGTGATCGTCGCCGACACAGGCAACAACCAGATTGTTGAAGTTCCGGTCGTCAGCGGAGCGCCTAGCAACGCAGCCCAGGTCACGGTTGTTTCTTCATCAACATCTATCGCTGGCTCCGCGCTCAGCGGCCCGTCAGGCGTAACCGTCGACGGTCAAGGAAACCTGTACATCGCGGATACAGGCAACAACCGCGTCGTCTACCTGCCCTACAACGGAAGCTGGGACGTAGCGCAGGCCTCTGTTATAGCGTCGAATCTAACAGCGCCATTGGCGACGGGTCTCGATCCGTCCGGCAATCTGTATGTGGCCGACTCCGGCACCGGGCAAATCTACAAGGTTCCGGCGCCCGTCGGCAGCGGAGTGCAGCAACTGGTTGCCGTGGGTTACAACAATCCATCGGCGCTTGCCGCCGACGCTTCCGGCAGTTTGTATGTTGTCAATCAAGGCGCAAGCAGCATCCTCCGCATTCCGAATCTTTCAGGTTCGCTCAGTCCCAATAACGCTACCCAGGTGGGAATCGGAAACGCCAGACCGTATGGCATCGCGTTGGATAAATCCGGCAACATATACGTCGCGGATAGCTCCGCCGCCGCGGCATATCTGATCGCCAGAACCGGAACCACTGAGAGCTTCGGCGACTGGGCCGTGGGTTCACCTAGTGGAGCATTGCCTGTAAAAGTCGAGAACGAGGGAAACCAGGCGTTGGTATTTGCTTCGCCCTACTATACCGCTACCGGCAATACTGCCGACTTCAGCCTGAGTTCGCCTTCCAGTGAATGCGCAAGCGGCGGGACAGTGGCAGTGGGAGCGGGATGCGAACTGGATGCCGTCTTCACGCCGACAGCGTCGGGAAGCAGGACGGAAACTCTTACGCTGAACAGCAATGCGGCGAATGCAGCCTCGGCGCAAGTGGTTCTTACCGGCAGTGGAATCGCTGCTGCCAGCACATCGACTGCTCTTGCGGTTACTTCTCCGGCTTCCGGCAGCCCATTCTTTGGAGAACCCATAACGCTGACGGCCACGGTTACTTCGTCCAGCGGAACCCCCACCGGCAGCGCTCAGTTGCTCGTCGATGGCGTGATTGCCGCGCAGTCCTCGCTCAGCGGCAGCGGAGTAGCTACATTCTCCCTGGCTACCGGCCTCACCGGCGGAAGCCACTCCCTGCAAGCCGTCTATCTCGGATCAAGCGCCTTCGATGGAAGCACTTCTTCAGCGCTCGCGCTCACGGTGACTACTGCACCCACTGTGTCCACTATGGTGATTTCCACGGAATACACCAATCCATACAGTATCGTCAGCGGCGGTTCCGCTGTTTTCACCGTTACCATCAGCTCGACCGGAGTAGGCATTCCAACGGGCACGGTGATCTTCTCCACGGGTAGCACATCGCTGGCAACGGTTCCTGTCGTTCCTGTGGCTGGAGGAGCATTCCAGGCTGCGTTGACGACGAGTGCGCTACCCGTTGGCACCGACCTGGTAACAGCAACCTATAGCGGAGACGCGAACTACGTTACGTCATCCACATCTGGAACTGTGTATGTGGTCGCGGCTTCTACGGTTGTGGTCACACAGAGCGGCTCCACGTTAACCAGCAGTGGCTCGGGCACGGCATCTGCCTCGAACTCGGTAACCTTTACCCCAACAAGCTATGGCGGCTGGACGGGAGTCGTCGGATATCAATGTGTAGCTTCGACGCTGCCGGCCAATGCCAACTGCGTCTTTGCGCCGGGGCAAGTTTCGGTGTCGGTCAGTACCGCCTCCGCTTTCTATCCGCTGCCTACCACAAATATGTATGTTGTGGTGAACAATCCGCCGAATTCTCCCGTGGTAAGTTCGATGCTGTGGTGGTTGGGTGGCATCAGCGGACTGTTCTTGTTCTGGGTGCGGCGTCGCATGATGCGCGGAGCGTGGAGAACCGTTGCAATCCTGGTTGGCGCAATTGCTTTGTCGATTGCTGGAAGCGGGTTGATGGCATGCTCGGACGAAACATTGCATACGACGCCGGCCGGCTCAGGCACCATCACTGTGATTGCGTCCGCCGACCCGTACGTGCCTAACGAAGGCCAAACTACGTACGCCTGCGGCACCAGTGCGCTGAACAACCCGGAGCCAAACCTGGCTCCTTGCTCGGAAACGACCTTCCAAATCCCGTTCTCTGTCAAGTAGCTAGCCGGAGATATTTGAAATTGAACCCCGCCGGTCGTCCGTCAGATGATCTTGTTGCCAAGGCAAGAGCTCTGAGGGACGACCGATGAAGACGTTGCCGAGCATGATAAGCGCAGCGCGTGGAATGGGACAGTCATCTTCCTCCCGGAACTATTCCGCGACCTGCCCGTCCACGCTTTCGCGTTTCAGCAACCTGCTCAAAATCACGTACAGCACGGGGATGAAGAACAGATTGAGCACGGTGGAGAGCAACATTCCGCCGACAATGGTGGTTCCCACCGACCGGCGTCCCAGCGCGCCCGCGCCGGTGGCGAAGACCAACGGCAGGATGCCAAGAATGAAAGCGAACGAGGTCATCAGGATCGGTCTCAGTCGCAGTTCGCCGGCCTCGATGGCGGCATCGGCGATGGAGCGCCCCTTGCGCCGCAATTGTTCGGCGAACTCAACGATCAGAATCGAGTTTTTGGCCGAGAGGCCGATCAGCATCACCAGGCCGATCTGGCAATAAACGTCGTTCGACTGCCCGCGCAAGGCCACCAGACCCAAAGCGCCCAGAACGGCCATGGGCACGGCCAGCAGAATGATGAAAGGCAACGCAAAGCTCTCGTATTGGGCGGAGAGAGTGAGATAGACGACCAGAATGCCCAGCCCGAAGATCAGGATGGTCTTGCCGCTGGACTCCAACTCGTCCAGCGTCAAGCCGGTCCACTCGAACTTCATCCCCGGCATCATTGTCGCCGTGGCCAACTTTTCCATCGACGCCAGCCCCTGCCCGGAACTGCGGCCGGGCGCGGCAGAGCCGTCGATCTCCACCGAGCGGAAGAGATTGTAATGCGTAATCACCGGCGCGCCCGAGCTTTCGGTCACGGTGGTCAAGTTATCCAGCGAAACCATCTGGCCTGAGTCCGAACGCACGTAGTAGTTGTGCAGATCGCGGGCGGTCATGCGAAAGGGCTGGTCGGCCTGCACGAAGACCCGGTAAGTGCGGTTGTTGTAGTCGAAGTCGTTGATGTACTCCGAGCCCATGAAGACGCTGAGCGTGGCGTTGATCTGCGAGAGCGGAACGCTCAGGGCCTTGGCCTTTTCGCGATCGATGGTGACCAGCATCTGCGGGTCGCTGGAGGAGAAGGTGGTAAACAAGCCTGTCAAGTCCGCGCTTGCGCGGCTTGCGCCCACCATCTGGTGGGCCACGCGGTCCAGGTCGCCCAGTGTGTTGCTTCCCCGGTCCTGAAGCATGAACTGGAAGCCGCCGAAGCTGCCTACGCCGGAGACCGCCGGGGGTTCGAAAACGGCCACCAGCCCGCCGTTGGGAGCCATCATCAGCGCGCCCAGTTTGGGCGAAAGATCCGCCGCGATCTCGGAGGCCGAGTGGCCTTTGCCGCGCCGCTGATCCGAGGGTTTGAGGCTCGCGAACATCATGCCGGCATTGGGCGAGCTGCCGGCAAAGCTGAAGCCTATCACGCTGAAAGCTCCCTCGATATCGGAATTTTGCGCGAGAATGGCCTCCGCGCGAGCGGCCAGCGAGGTGGTGTAGGTCTGCGACGATCCCGGCGGAGCCTGCACGATCACCATCAGATAGCCCTGATCCTCCTGCGGAATGAAGCCGGTGGGAACGTGCTGGTAAACCCACCAGGTCGCTCCCAGTCCGGCAAAGAAGACAACCAGCAAGAGATAGCGCAGCCGCAACGCCATATGAATGGACTTGGCATAAGCGCCGGCCAGCCAACTTATCTGGGCGTCGGTGGAGTGAATGAATGCGGCGAAGAGACGAGATACCGGGCGAATGTGCAGGAAGTCCAACTGCTTGGGGCGATCCTCCTCGCCACGCAGAAACAGCGCCGAAAGAGCCGGCGATAGTGTCAGCGCATTGAAGGCCGAGATGGCAATGGCGAAAGCGATGGTCAACGAAAATTGGCGGTAGAGAATGCCGGTGGTTCCGGGAAAGAAGGAGACCGGCACGAAGACCGCGATCAGCACCAGCGATGTGGCAATCACCGCGCTTGTAACTTCCCCCATGGCCCGCGAAGTGGCTTCATGCGGGTCGGATCGCTCCATGGCAATGTGGCGCTGCACGTTTTCGATCACCACGATGGCGTCGTCCACGACCAGTCCCGTGGCCAGAGTTATGCCGAAGAGGGTGAGCGAGTTGATGGAGAAACCGAAGAGCTTGATGAACGCGAAGGTTCCAATTAGCGAAACGGGAATGGTGACGGCGGGAATGATGGTCGCGCGCCAGTCGAGAAGGAAGAGGAATATGACGGCGATGACGATAAAAATGGCTTCAGCCAGAGTGACAAGAACTTCGCGGATCGAGTCGCCGACCACTGTCGTCGAGTCGAAGGCTATGGCGTATTCGAGGCCGGGAGGAAAGCTCTTGGAAAGCTCCAGCAAGGCGGCCCGGGCCTGGGAGTCCACCTCCAGCGCGTTGGCGTTCGAGAGTTGCTCCACGCCGATGCCCAGCGCTTCATGCCCGTTGTATTTCAGCAATGTGCTGTAGTCCTCGGCTCCCACCGCCGAGTGGCCCACGTCCTTGAGCAGCACCAGACCGTTGGCGGAGTTCTTGACGATGATGTTGTCGAACTCGACGGGACTGGTGAGCCTGCCCACCACGCGCACCGGAATCTGAAAGGCTTGCGTCGAATCCGATGGCGGCTGGCCAAGCTGCCCGGCGGGAATCTCGACGTTCTGCTCGATCAGGGCGTTCACCACGTCAGAGGCGGTGAGGCCGCGGGTCGCCAGCCGCGCCGGGTCCAGCCAAACGCGCATGGCGTACTTGCGTTCGCCGAAGATGATCACATCGCCCACGCCCGGCACGCGCTTGAGCGCATCCTTCACGTAAACATCGAGATAGTTGGAGATGAACTCGCTCGAATAGCGTCCGTCGCGGGTGAAGAAGCCCGCGCCGAAGACGAAGTTGCTGTTGCTCTTGGTGATGCTTATGCCGGTCGAGTTCACCGCCGCGGGCAAGCGGCCCTCCACGCTGGCCACGCGATTCTGCACATCCACGGCGGCGATCGACAGATCGTAGCCGGTCTTGAAGGTCGCGGTGATCGAACTTGAACCGCTGTTGGTGCTCGACGAACTGATGTAGCGCATTCCCTCGACGCCGTTGATGGACTCTTCGAGAGGAATAGTGACCGCCTTCTCGACGGTATCGGCGTTGGCGCCCACATAGTTGCAGTCCACTTCCACCTGAGGCGGCGCCAGGGTGGGATACATGGCGATAGGCAGGTTGGGGATGCACACCGCCCCGGCCAGAATGATCAGAAGCGCGCAGACGGTGGCAAAGACGGGCCGATGAATGAAGAAATCGACAAACAAGAGTGCCTTCCTTCCTCGTGAGTTGCAAGGGGTAAAACTCGGAGAGCGCGGCGCCGGTCTTGAAAGGACTCAGCCGCCCATCGGAAGAACCGGCATATCGTTCACCAGGAACTGAGTGCCGGAGACGATCACCCGGTCGCCGGCTTTCAGCCCGGAGGTGACGGAGTAAGTGTTGCCCACGGTCTCGCCCAGCGCCACCGCCGTCTGGTGAGCCACAAAGTGGCCGTTTTGCTGTTGCGCCACGAAGACGAAGCTCTGCCCGCCCTGCCGCACCACCGCCAGCACCGGAATCACCGCCATCGGCGCGGTGCTCCACACAATGCGTGCCTTGATCATCTGCGCCGTGCGCAGTTTTTCGGGCGCGGTATGCACCGGCGCCTTCAACAGGATTCCTTGCATCGTGCTATCCACCTGCGGCGACAAAAAGTCGATCTTGGTCTTTTCTATCAACTTGCCGCTGGTGTCCATCAGCTCCACGTTCAATCCCTGGCGCGCTTGCGCGGAGCGCTCCGTGGGAACGTAGATATACGCCTCCATATCCTTGTTCTCGTCCACCGTGGTCAGGATGCTGACTGGGGAACTGAGGGGCGAGACGAAATCGCCCACGTGAACCGGAACGTCGCCCGCCACGCCGTCGAACGGGGCGCGAATCGTATAGTAAGCCAGTTGCTCTTCCTGGGTCTTGCGCAACTCCACCGCCGACTCGTAATCGGCCTTGGAGTTGTCGTAGGACTGCCGCGCTTGATCCCAAGCGTCGTGGCTGGTCACCCCGGCCTCGAAGAGCTTGCGCTGCCGCTCGGCCTCGACCTCGTTGTAATCGAAGACGGCCTTCTTCTGGCGCTCGGTGGCGCGCGCCGAGGCGACAGTCGCCATCTGCAGGCGCGGGTCGATCTCCATCAACACCTGGCCGGCCTTCACGCGATCGCCCGAATGGACCCGAATCTCCGTGAGCATCCCCTGTACCTGCGGCTCAAGAGTCGCCGAGCGCCGCGACTTCACAGTGGCAACGTACTCGCTGCTCTGGGGCACGGGCGCAAGGCTCACCGGCGCCGTCTGCACCGGAAATCCCTGCATACCCGCGCCTGCCGCCGCCACCGCCGGCTTCTTCTGGCATCCGGTTGTCAACAGCCCGGCCAGAACGCAACAGCCCATCCACACAATGCGTTTCAACGCGATGCACCTCATTCGATCTTTGCTGTGTTCACTGCGCTTGGAATATGTGACTGCGTAAGCAGGGGCAGCGACGCAAAAAAACGCCTCGCACGCTCCTTCGAGGATCATATCGCACAGGCTTGGCGAACTAGCCCTTCTTTCCGATCAAAACGGAATCCGGAATGCCGTGGAATGCGATGCGCGTGGGCGCGGCTTTGAAGGCGGTCAGCATGGCCGCCGGCGCCAGCGTACTCAACCCGTACTTGCCGTTCAGCGCGTCCATGCTCGCTTGCAGTTGTGTCAGTTGCCGTTCGTTCTCCTGCGCGTCGAAGAGGTTCAGCGAGTGCAAGCGGTCCGGCACCAGCCCGTTCAGATGCACGGCGATGTAATACGGACGCTCGAACCGCGGCCCCGACGGCCGCGAAGACCACAATCGCTGCAACGCGGCAATCAGCGTCCGATCGTCCCGGCACTCGCAAAGGCGAATCTCGCTCTTCCATCCCCGCCTCGGCGCGCCGAAGCGGCTCGTGCTTCCCGGCGACAGATATTCGCCACCAGGGTTAGCCGGGCGCTTTTCCTCGCGCGGAAGCGCAAAGCCGATGGCCAGCCCCATGCTGCCGGCCCATAATTCGCCCGCCCGCAGCCGAATCGCCGCCTTGTGCAGCAGCTTGTGGGCCACCGCCCAGGCCTTCTCCGGGGTGCGCATCTCCGGCGCCAGCACGTGCTGGTGGCTCAGCGATTTCAGATGCTCCGTCTCGTCCATATCGAAGTCTTCGCCGCGCAGCCAGTGCCACAGCCGCTCGCCCCACACCGAACCCCACGCCTGCCCCGCCTTTTCGCAGTCCAGCGAAAGCAGGTCGTCCATCGTCCGGATGCCCCGTTCGTTCAGCCGCTTCTCTATGCGCGCGCCAATCCCCGGAAGGTCGCGCAGCGCAAGCTGGCGCAGCGCTTGCGGCAGTATGTCAAACGGCAGCGCCACCAGCCCGTCCGGCTTTTCCATCTCGCCGGCTACCTTGGCCAAATAGCGGTTGGTGGCTAGACCCACAGAGCTGCGAATCATGGGGCCGACCCGCTCCAGAATTCGCGCCTTCACCCGCCGCCCCATCTCCAGCGCGGCCGCCAGCGGGCGTTCGCGGCCCATCAGCCGGCAGACCATCTCATCCACCGAAAGCACGGCAGTCACTGGCAGACAGCTTTCCACCGCCTCAACGATGCGGCGATGATAGTCGATATAAAGTTCGTGGCGCGCCTCGACCAGCGCCAGCCCAGGGCAAATCCGCTTGGCGTCGGACACCAGGGTTCCGGTCTTCACTCCATAGGCCTTGGCCTCGTAACTGGCTGCAATGCAACAGGTTGTATCCGCCATCATGGGCACGATGCCGACCGGGCGGCCGCGCAACTCGGGCCGCGCATCCTGCTCCACAGACGCGAAGTAGGAGTTCATATCCACGAACAGCCAGTTCAGCGCCGTGCTCCGCTCCAAATTGGGACAGTTGACCATTGCGCTTCTATATTCCCTTTTTATTCTCCTAAAATCAAGGGTGACAAAGAATTTCCGCCGATGATACACTGTGTGCGTCGGCCTTCCGGCGCTCCAAAGCGCGACGATTCCCGTCGGAATCGAGCTTCCATGGCAATGTTCTTGGAGGTTTTGGAGTATAAGTTATGTGGTCCTTGAGAATGAACGGTCTACTTCATTGGTTTGCGGCAAACGGAAGTGTGCTTGCCATTGTGGTAACGGCGGGCGTGGCGGTCTTGCTTGTCTGTTGCCTGGAATGCTCGAATTGTCCCCGCCGAGAAAAGGACGAACTCTTTCGCCGCCGCCTCATCTGAGGCGCCGCAGTCCTTTTGTCGACAGGTCCGGCGAGGCTTCGCTCCCGCGACGAAAGCGGTACGCGCCCTTCTTCAGAGCCGATCTCTCTCAAGGTTTGGAATCCGCTTCTTTTCATGGACCGCGCTTCGTCCGAGGCGTTTGATCGCGCTCGGCACATTACTTTGGGGTGTGCCTACTGTAACTTGACTGTCTCGGCTCGTACAATTTTATATTCATAGCGCGGTTGCGCATCCGCAGAGCCTCGCTCGGAGAAGGTTCACGGAGGC
>Ga0181520_10004772_pt1 | contig 22311 bp, 18 predicted proteins | sample PEATcosm2014_Bin_29_FD_132451 | JGI IMG/M metagenome (GOLD analysis project Ga0181520, IMG submission 132451) | Peatland microbial communities from MTU Mesocosm Facility, Houghton, MI, USA - PEATcosm2014_Bin02_30_metaG | ecosystem: Environmental > Terrestrial > Soil > Wetlands > Peat | place...
ACCTTCAAAAGAGTTGCGCATGGTCTGCACCTGCCCACGCACCACGATGCGCGAGCCGCGCGGCAGGTGCGCCTGTTCCTGGTCCACGATTCTCTGGATGCCCTTGCTGACACTGGCAAGATCGGTGCCGACCACGTTGCCGTAAATATCGATGACCGGGGTGATGTTGTAATGCGTGACGGTGGCCGCTTCCTGGCCTGGATCCACGGCGGCAACGTTGCCGAGGATCTGGATGGGCTGCCCGCCAACCGGGCCGGCCCAGTTGGGCGGCAGGCCCGCGCCATACGAACTGCTGTTGGAGGGAGTCCCGCCTGCGCCGCCGCTCGCCGCCGCTCCACCGCCAGGCGTCACAGAAATGTTGCGCAGATCCTGCATCGAGTCCAGCGCGTATTGCGGCGACTCGACAGCAACGCTGTATTCCACTCCATTCTGGGGGTCCAGATAGAACGTGGGCGATGTCTGGAAGCTGCCGCTGGTGGCCACCAGCAGGCTTTGCGCGATGTCGCGCTGCGCCAGGCCCGCGCTCTGCGCCATGGTGCGATTCACATTAATCTGCAGCCGCGGATTATCGTACGGCTGCTGGATCCGCATATCCGCTGTGCCAGGCACGTACTTGATCTGGTTGAGGAGATTCTGCGCGAACTCCAGATTGCCCTGCTGGTTGGGCCCGACGATCTGGATGTCGATGGGCGCCGGCAGGCCGAAGTTCAGGATCTGCGTCACCATGTCGACGGGCAGCGTGTAGAACTGTGTCCCGGGAAAACGCTGGGGCAGAATCTCGCGAAGACGCGCGACGTAGTTCGCGGTGGGATGATGCTTCTCGGCGAGAGAAACCTGGATATCGGCATCGCCGGGACCGACCGGGGCGGAATTCGAATAGGACAGGTTGATGCTGGAGTAGGGTAACCCGATATTATCGATGATCGTGACCAGCTCGTCCTTCGGAATCACCTGGCGGATGGTGTTATCGATCCGATCGCAGAGAGCCGCCGTATCTTCGATGCGCGTGCCGGTGCGCGTTCGCAGGTGCAGCTTGAACTGGCCGCTGTCCACGCTGGGGAAAAAGTCCTGGCCGAGGAACGGATAAAGCACCGCCGCGGAGCCCATGCTGAGCACGAAAAAGAGGACGATAAAGATGCCGGCATAATGGATGCACAACTCCAGAATGCTGCGATAGCCGTGGCGAATCTTCTCGAAGCGGCTCTCGAACGCGAGCTGAAAACGAGTGAAGGGATTGCGGCTCTGACGTTTCTGTTCGCCTTCCTGCGGATCGTGTTCGCGCAGCAGAAACTTCGCCATGGTGGGCACAACCGTTCGCGAAAGCAGATACGACGCGAGCATCGCGAAAACCACCGCTTCCGCCAGCGGGACGAAGAGATACTTCGCCACGCCGCTGAGGAAGAACATCGGCACGAAAACAATACAGATAGAAATAGTCGCGACCAGCGCGGGCACCGCAATCTGCGCCGCGCCGTCGAGAATGGCCTGCTCGATGGCCTTGCCCTGCTCCAGATTGCGGTTAATGTTTTCGATTTCGACGGTAGCGTCGTCGACCAGGATGCCCACCGCCAGCGCGAGGCCGCCAAGCGTCATGATGTTGATGGTTTCGCCCAGCGCGCTCAGGGTAAGCAGTGAGGTCAGGATCGAGAGCGGGATCGAAACCGCAACGATCAGAGTGCTCCGCCAGCTCCCGAGGAAGATGAGGATCATGATCGCGGTCAGGCAGGCCGCGATGATGGCTTCGTGCACGACCCCATCGATGGAGTTGCGGACGAAAACGGACTGATCCCCGAGCGGAGTAATTTTTAGCTGCGGCGGAAGCTGGGACTTGAGGCCCTGGGCCTTCGCGAGGATTCCCTTGACGATGTTGAGCGTGGAGGCATCGCCCGTCTTGATGACGGAGAGCAACGCGGAGCGCTGGCCGTCGACGCGGACGATGTTCGTCTGCGGAGGAAAGCCGTTGCGAACGTGGGCCACGTCGTGGATGTAGACCATCGCGCCGTTCACCTGGCGGATGGGCAGATTATTCAGCCCCTCGATGCTGGCCGGAGCGCTGTTGGTCTCCAGCTGGTACTCGAACTGGCCGATCTTGATGGTGCCCGCGGGCAGGATGAGATTCTGCGCGCCGATGGTGCTCACCACGTCCGCCGGAGACAGTCCCCTGGACTGCAGCGCCGGCAGGTTGAGATCCACCTGCACCTGGCGCTGCTTACCTCCGTAGGGATAGGGAATGCCGGCGCCGGGCACCGTGACCAGTTGGGTGCGGATGAAGTTGAGGCCGAGATCGTTGAGCTGCATCTCCGAGAGCCCCTGGCCGGAGAGGCCGAGCTGAATGATGGGCACGCTGGAGGCGTTGTACTGGATGACCAGCGGCGGCGTTGTTCCGGGCGGCAACTGGCGCAGCTGAGCTTGCGCGATGGCGGTGACCTGAGCCACGGCATTGCCGATGTTCACGCCGGGCTGAAAGAAAATCTTAGTGACCGCGATGCCGTTGAGCGAGTTCGATTCAGTGTGCTCGATGTCGTTGACCGTAGTGGTCAGGGAGCGCTCGCTCAGCGTGATGATGCGGCTCGCCATCTGATCCGGCGAGAACCCTGCGTAGTTCCACAGCATGCTGACGACCGGAATGTTGATCGACGGAAAGATATCCACCGGCATATTGACGATGGCCAGCGGACCCAGAATCATCAACAGAAGCGCGACTACAGCGAAGGTGTACGGCCGTCGCAGCGCAAGGCGGACTATCCACATATCGCTTCAGATTCTCCTGCGGCGTGCGGCCGTGGTAATCGATACCGGAGTGCGGGATTCTCGCATCCGTGTGGGGCAGCAAAGAGTTCGGATGAGGTCCCTGAACAGAATTGTCAGATGCGACGCAGCAGGGACACAAATCTCGCTGGCAACAGTATCCATCCTTCGCCTGTATGTGGGGAATTTGCCCGAAAAAGCTCTACGTCTTCACTGACGTTCTGACTTTGGGAAAAGACCTCGAAAGCCTTGTCTTTCCCTTATTTCATAGATGTTGACGAAGCAGTACCGATGCAGTTTTCGCGAATGAATGCCGGTTGCTGCTACATATTCATCTTCTTGAAAACGCGCCTGGGAATCATGCGAACCACCAGCATAATGAGGGCCCAGAACGGTGGCACGTAAACGATGTCTTTGCGTTTGTCGATGGCGCGCACGATGTGCTTTGCTACCTGCGCGGGCTGGGCGAAGAGAGCGCCTTTGGGCAGATGCGCGGTCATCGGCGTGGCGACGAATCCCGGCTTGATGGTGAGCACATTCACGCCTGCGCGGTCGATGCGGTTGCGCACGCCATCGAGAAAAATGTTGAGGCCGCCCTTCGACGCGCCGTAAACGTAGTTGCTCTTGCGCCCGCGATCGCCCGCAACCGACGAGATGACGGCAATTGTGCCGCGCCGCTCGGCTTCGAAGTAGTTCGCCAGCCACGTGACGAGGGACACGGCCGAAAGGAAATTCGTGTGCAGAATCGCTTCCGCGGCGGAGTACTCCTTCTCTGCCTCGGGCTGGTCGCCCAAGACGCCGTGCGCGATCAATGCCAGATCCAGCCCACCGAGCACAGTCACAGCCTGAGCCACAATCGCAGGATGCGCGCCGGTATCGTCGAGGTCGGCGACAAACGCCGTCGCCGCGGACGCGCCGCGGGTCAGCAGATCGTCCCGGACAGCGGCCAGCTTTCGCACGTTGCGGCCAACCAGGAAAAAAGACGCGTGCCGCTCGGCGAACAGACGGAGTGTAGCCTCCGCAATCGCCGACGTTGCCCCAAGGGCCAGCACGCGTTTCGGAGCTGCGGCCGCTGCACGATCAGCCAACGAGCGGCCTCCGTCCGGTGACGCGCTGCCAGAAAGCAGAGTCGAAACCCGGATCGACGTAGCGCGCGAATTCCTGCCACTGCGGGTAGAAGGCCTGATACTGCTCCGGCGTCATACGTGCGTCCTTGGCAGAATACATGCGGCCGCCGTGCTCCTGGGTGATACGGGCGAGCCGGTCCACCAGATCGAAGCTGACCTCCCTGCGGATGGGGAAATCCAGCGCCAGCATGGGGCCCGGTTGGGGGAACGACATCATGCCCACCGAGGGAACGTCGCCGAAAAACTTGATGACCGCCAGAAACGAAGCGAGACCGGATTTGGTGATGGCTTGCAGAATCTCGATCATGCCCTCGCGGCCGCTCTCGTGCGGCAGCACATTCTGGAACTGTAGCAGGCCCTGCTTCCCGTACATGCGATTCCAGCGCAGCACGGCATCCAGCGGATAGAAGAATGGCTCGTAGTCGACGGGGCCGATTTTCTGATTGCCGAGTTGCTTGTGGAAGTAGAGGGAGTTGAAAGCCGCCATCGAGAAGCGGTTCAGCGCAATCTCAGGCAGCTCGAAGGGGAAGGTCAGTTTCGCCTCTTTGCTCCTGGTCAGCGGCCCGGGAGTCTCGGAGTGATCGCCCTGCATGAAGATGCCGCGCGCAAAGTTGCGGCCGGTCGAGACGCAATCGATCCAGGCGACCGCGTATTCGCTGGTCGCAGCCTGGGAGAGCGCGAAGAACTCGTCGATCCCGTGAAACTTCTCGCCGCGGTATTCGATCTTGCGCGAAACGATGGGACGCAGATGAATCTCGGCCCACGTGATCAGGCCGGTGAGCCCCATACCGCCGATGGTGGCGGCGAACCACTCCGGGTGCTCGATGGGGCTGCAAACGAAGCGGACTCCGTCGGAGCGAACCAACTCGAAACGCAGGACGTGACGGCCGAAAGTGCCCGCCACGTGATGGTTCTTGCCATGAATATCGTTGGCAATTGCACCACCCACAGTTACATATTTGGTGCCCGGCGTGACGGGAAGGAAAAACCCGCGGGGCACGGCGAAATCCAGAACCTGTTGCAGCGAGACGCCGGCTTCGCAGCGGAGCATGCCGGTGGCCGCGTCGAAATGCAGGAGGCGATCCATGCCCGAGGTTTCCAGCAGCGTCCCGTTTTCCAGCAGACAGACGTCGCCGTAGCTGCGGCCCAGTCCCACGGGGAGTTGTTTGCCGGCCGGGGGCTGCTGCAGAGGAAAGTCTGCGCCCCAGTGGAGCGCAACCACGTCGGCCTGAAAGTTGGGATAGCGGCCCCACGATTCGAAGCGTGGACCTCGTTCCTCTTTGCAGCTCGAATTTCCCATGGGAGGTTCGCTTTCTGCGCTACAAGGCGGCAAGAGCTGCAATCGCCGCGACCGCCGCGCCAGTCAGCAAACTGATGCGATCAGTAACGGCAAAAATCACAGGGTCCTCGTCCAGCTCGCCGCGCGAGGCGAGGAGCCAGACGCGGCTGAGCCAGAAAATCATGAGCGGCGTGATGAGCCACAGCCGGGTGGAATGGCGGTAAAGGCCGCTGACATGCTCGCCGATGTAGAACGAGAACACCACGACCGCGGCGTAAGCGCTGGACGTTCCAAAACTCCGCAGCTGCTCGATGTCGCCGAGCAGATAACCGCGGCCATTGGCGATGGCCTGGCCGCGAGCGCGTGTATTTTGCAGCTCGCTGAAGCGCTTCACCATCGCCAGCGAGAGAAACAGGAAAACCGAAAACGCCGCCAGCCACGGGGAGATGTCGACGTTCGTGGCCGCGGCGCCGGCCAGCATGCGCACCGTATACAGCCCGGAAAGGACGATCACGTCCACCAGCACGACCCGCTTGAGGACCAGCGAATAGGAGAGCGTCCCTATCAAATAGAGGAAGAGCCAGAGCAGGAATCCTCGAGGCAGTACCGTGGCGGCGATGGCGATGGAGCCGCCGAGCAAAACGGCGCTGGTCAGCACGCCCGTGGCCACGGAAAGATCGCCCGCCGCGAACGGCCTCGCCCGCTTGCGCGGATGGCGCCGGTCCGATTCGATGTCGAGCAGATCGTTGGCAATGTATGTAGAGGACGCGCATAGGCTAAAGCTCACGAACGCGATGGCCGCATCGGCGAACGCGGAGGCCCGCAGCACGTGCGCCAGCAGCATGGGCACGAAGATGAGGATGTTCTTCGCCCACTGATGGAGGCGGATGGCCTTCAGCAGAGCCTTCGCCGGTGAAGCTCGATCCCGAAATTCGCGCTCGACGGTGACGCCGCGCGAATGCAGCCGGGCGCGCAGTGCCGGAGCGGGGTTGGCAATCATCGCCGTTCCGGCGTGCTCGAGCAGAGGCAGATCGGGCCCGGCGTTGCCGATGTAGTCGAAGCCCTCATCGCCGAAGGTCTTGCGCAGCCCTTCCAGTTTGTTGCCCGCGGTCAGATTCGTCCTGCCGTCGCTGGCCAGCACGCCCTCGAACAGGCCTAAGTGATCGGCGACCCGCTCCGCCAGTTGCTGATCGGCGCCGGTCGCCAGATAGAGCTTGCGCCCCTCGCCCCGCTCGACTTCGAGATACTCTACCACTGAACGGTTGTAAGGCAGATGCCGAACATCGAGAGAAACCCGCGCGCCCACTTCGGCTTTCACCGCCGCTTTGCCACGCAAAAGCCAGAAAGGAAACTGCAGCGCGTCCAGCGGGCGGCTGCGCAGCAGAACCAGCAGCGAATCCATCAGCGTATCGCTTTTCACCAGGGTGCCGTCGAGGTCCACACAGAGGGGCCGCCGCGACACCGCTGGCGTCAACTGCTCAAGCGACGGCTGGTTCAAGGAAATCTCTCCCATGGCTGCTGGATACAAAACCGGGCGAACCGAACCGCGACGAAAATCAGTTCGCGGCTCGCCACACTTCCATCGGACGAGAGCGCAGGAATTCAGGCCAAGTATAGCATCGCGCCTTCACGCATCGAACCCCGCGAACCAGCATCGGCACGCGCTCCCCGGCCGCCTCCGCTCTGCCTCCCGCGGCCCTGGCAACCTCAGTGTGCGATGGAATTCTCCAGATCCCGCTGCGCCGGTCAGGCCGGCTTGTCGACGCGGCGTTCCGGGAAGTACGCATTGATCACGTACTGCTCCAGCATGCGCTGCGTGTTGAAGAACGAGCCGTTCAGCGCGATGGTCGAGCGCATGATCCGCCGCCACTGCCCGGTGTCCTTGCAGTAGAGCGGGAGAATCACTTTTTCCAGATGATCGTAAAGCGATTTGGCCTCGCCCGCGTCATCGTCGTGGTCGTCGATGGCCCACCCGGTGACGCCTTCAATCCATCCTTCGATCCACCAGCCATCCAGAATGCTCAGGCTGGGCACACCGTTCAGCGCCGCCTTCATGCCGCTGGTCCCCGAAGCTTCATAGGGACGCCGTGGCGTGTTGAGCCACAAATCCACGCCGCCGGTCAGCAGAGCGCCCAGTTTCCACTCGTAGTTCTGAATGTAGACGACTTTCAGCGGTGTCTCGCGCAGTTCCCGGGCCAGTTCGATCACGCGGCGGATCTTCGCCTTGCCCGGCTCATCGGCGGGGTGGGCCTTGCCGGCGTAGACGATCTGCATGCCGCCGAATTTCTCGGCCATCTTCAACAAGCGCTCGGGATCCGTAAAGAGCAAATCCGCCCGCTTGTACGTGGCTGCGCGGCGCGCGAAGCCGAGCGTGAAGATCTCCTGCTTCATCTCGACGCCGCTGGCGGCCTGCACCGCCTCAATCAGCGCCTTCTTCGATGCCGCATGAGCTTCGACAATTTCGGCCTCCGTGATGTCGATGGCATAGCGCAGAGTCACGTTGTCTTGCCGCCACCGCGGCAGGTGCTTGTCGAACAGGGCCTGGACCGAGGGCGCGGTCCACGTGCCCGCGTGCACCCCGTTGGTGATGGCGTCGATGGTGTAATCCGGAAACATCTCCCGGGAAACTTTGCCGTGCTGCATCGCCACGCCGTTCACGAACCGCGAAAAACGCAGCGCCACGTAGGTCATGTTGAGCAGACCGTCGTGGAAACAGCCGAACCGCTCCAGCATCCCCGCACGCTCCGCCCCGAGGATCCGATAGGCCTGCTCGCCGGAGAAGCGGTCGTGGCCGGCGGGCACCGGCGTGTGCGTCGTGAAGACGCAGTGCCGGCGAACCGCTTCCAGGTTTCGCTCGGTGGCGGTCTGCAGCCCCGCGCCGTGCAACTCCTGTTCCAGAACCGGGATCGTCAGCAGCGCCGCGTGCCCTTCATTCATGTGATACACGGCGGGCTCGTACTCGAGCGCTCGCAACAGACGTGCCCCACCGATCCCCAGGATGGCTTCCTGCCGCAGCCGATAATCCGCGTCCCCCCCGTAAAGCTGATCGGTGATGTTGCGATCTCTCGGGTCGTTCTGATCCAGATCCGTGTCTAAGAAATAAATCGGAATCCGGTGCCCCGTCACGCCCTCGAGTTCGTACCGCCAGCCGCGGACCGCAACCGGCCGCCCTTCCAGCGTCACCGTCACGATCGGCTCTTCGGCCGCAAGGATGGTCTCCGGACTCCACGGCTGCGGCGTTTCGGTCTGGATACCGGTCGTCGCATCGAGGTGCTGGTGGAAGTAGCCCTTGCGATGGGCGAGAGTCACCGCGGCCAGCGGCAGCCCCATGTCCGCCGCAGCGCGGAGCGTGTCACCGGCAAGCACCCCCAAACCACCGCTGTAGGTGGGGAATTCCGGCATCACGGCGATTTCCATGGAAAAGTAGGCGACGATGCCGCCCTCGCTTGGTTCTTCCGGGGAAGAGTACTGGGAACGGTTGATAAAGCGCATCGCTTAAACGATTTCTCCGGCCCTGTCTGAGCGTCTGCCCTTCAGGATAACAATCTCTGCGTCAGGCATGTAGCTCTCGTCGGCATCTGGCGCGCGTCAGGCATCTGGCCCTGCACTGGCCCCTTGTGATTGTTACATCCGGCTCAAAAGCCCAACTATGGCCCTTCTGTGGAATACTGCCATCCCTTTGCGAACGCCGTCCCACTACGAGGCACGCTCGTCGCCCGAGGGCCCGTAGATGGCCGGGACCTTGCTGCCCATCGGCCGAAGGTACGTCGTCAGCTGGCCGCGGTGATGGATCGCGTCGAACAAAATAAACCAGAGAAAAGTGCCGGCCTGCTGCTCGGAAACCACCTTGCCATTGACATAAAACTTTGCCGTGCGATTCCACGCCTCGTCGTCCATGGCCGCCACCCGCTCCGTGAGTTCGTCCGAAAACCGCTCGAAGAGCGTAATGATCTCCGGCAACGCCGGCGCCGGTTCGGATTTCCACTCCGCCTGATGGTTCATGACCACATCGAGACAGGAGCGCAGCTCCCAGGTCAGCGTCCACGCAATTTGTTGCGCCGAAGGGGACCGCTCGTGCGGCTTGTAATGCAGCTGCTCCGCCGGCAGCGCTTTGAGCACCTTCAGAAACACCGGGACCTCGGCGCGTCGGCGCTCAAGATAAAACTCACGCTGTGTCATTTTCCGTTTCTTCCTTTCACACGGCATGCGCCGCGGCCGACGCGTGGCAGCGGTAAATTTCAGCGTCTATCCCGGTTGCGGCGCGATACACGTCGTGCAGCCGCGCTGCAAAATCCCCAGCCTGCTCCGCGTGCACCAGATTAACAGTGCAGCCGCCGAATCCGCCTCCCGTCAGCCGCGCGCCGATCAGCCCGGGCAGCTGCTGCGCCGCCTCCACCATCATGTCGGCCTCCTCGCAGCTGGCCTCGAAGTCGTCGCGATAGCTGGCGTGGGCCGCGGCCATCAGGTCGCCCAGCCTCTTCAGGTTCCCCGCGGCCAGTGCATCCGCGGCAGCCACCGTGCGCAGATTCTCGGTAATGATGTGGCGGCAGCGGCGCATCACGTTGTCCGGCATCTCGGCGCCCCATTGTTCCAGGTCCTTCGTGGTCGCGTCGCGCAGCAGCTTGATCTCCGGCCGATGGCTGCGAAGAATCTCCGTGCCCTCCTCAACTTCGCCGCGCCGGATCCCATACTCGCCGCCGGCGTGGGCATGTTTCACCATGGTGTTCGCGATGACGAGGCTGATGTTGGCCGGAATCGGGGCGAGCCGGTACTCCAGCGACCGGCAGTCCAGCAGCAGCGCGTGATTCTCCGCGCCACGACAGGCGATGAACTGATCCATGATGCCGCACGACGCGCCCACGTAGACGTTCTCCGCGCGCTGGCAGAGCTTCGCGATCTCCTCGCGTTCAGGATTCGCCCCAGCCAGGCTGAGCACCGCCAGCGCCGTGGCCACTTCAATAGAAGCCGACGAGCTCAGACCCGCGCCCAGCGGGACGTCGCCCTGTATCGTGAGGCTGAAGGGTGGCACGGCAAATCCCGCCTCGCGAAAAATCCTGACCACCCCCAGCGGATAGCCGGACCAGTGGCCGCCGCCATTCTTCGGCAGGCCCTCGATCTGGTGGCTCACCTGCTCGTTGAAATTCTCCGACCAGATAACAACGCGCCCGTCGCTGCGCAGCGAGATGGCCGCAAGCGTCCCGAAGTCGATGGCCGCGGGCATAACGAATCCGCCCGCGTAGTCCGTATGCTCGCCGATCAGGTTCACGCGCCCCGGAGCCAGGAAAACCGCGGGCTCCGCGCCGAATCGCTCCGCGTGTTTTTTCTTAATACCGTTTACATCCAGCATGCAGAACCTTCTTATCGAAAAAACCAGACGGACAGCAAAACTCTTCTCTACGGTAACAATAGATGCGCCCCGCGAATGCGCATCCGCCAAAGGTAGGATCGCCTCACAAGGCCTGCCTTAGGCGCTTGCCGATTTCGTCCACCCACGCCAGATGTTCGGGCTTCATCAGTACCGATCGCAAACAGGTGACGTTCACCGGAAGGTCCTGGCCGTCCCATCCCGCATCCTCGAAAATGCGAGCCGGCATTTGCGCCAGCGCAAGATGTAAATCGAGCTTCGCCGCCCGGTCGAAAACCTCCTGCGCCCGTCGTGACGACTCCCCCGGAGTCGCTGCACGCACCGCCCAAACCACAATGTCGAGATCGGGCGCCGGTCCCGGCACAAACGAAGCATCGGCTGTGATGATGCGGTGCAGTCGCATTGCCGCCCCGCGGCACTTCTCAATACCCTGCGCGAATTCGCCGCCTCGCTTCAGAGGCAACAAGCGCTGTGTCGCCCACAGCGCGACCGCCGATGCCCCGGCGCGCGAGCACTCAAGGCTGATTTCCCCCAGGTGCAGCGAGCCCTCGGCAAAAAGCTCGGCGGCGAAGGTCCCAACCGCACAACTGGCCCCCGCCTGCGGTGCACCGCCGTGAATGTGCAGCTCCTGCGACGTGAAATACGTGCACGGCGAGTCATGCTTGTACCACCGCCCCATCGCCGGATCGCGAAACAGTACGCACCCGCAGCCGTAAGGCTGCAGGCCATGCTTGTGCGGATCGACGACGATCGAGTCAGCCTCCGTAATGCGTTCGAAGGCGCGCGCCGCATCGTCGCCCAGGTTCGAGGCCAGGCGGAAATACCCGCCATAAGCCGCGTCCACGTGCAGCCGGAAGCGATATTTCTCCCGCAACGCCAGAATCGCGGACAGCGGATCGACCGCGCCCGCCCCCGTCGTCCCCAGCGTTGCCACCACCGTTCCCACTTCGCCCGAGGCCAGCGCCGCCTCCAGATGGGCAAGGTCCATCCGCCCGCGTTCATCGCACGCAATCGACGCAAACGGCAGCCGCAGCACTCCGGTTATCCGCTCGTGTGTGTAGTGCGCCTGCTCCGACGCCACAATCTTCTTTCCCGGCTTCATCTGTCCGGCAACCCACAGCGCTTCGAGGTTCGCCAGCGTGCCACCGCCGGTCAGGTGCCCGATAAATTCGCTCCATCCGAACATCGCGGCAATCTCGCGCACCGCTTCCCATTCCATGCGCGAGCTGGCGCGTCCGCCATCCAGAGCATGGTTGTTGGGATTCAGACGCATGGCCAGTGCATAAGCCGCCCGCGCCACTGGATGCGGCGGCTTGAGCATCTGCCCGGCGTAGAGCGGGTGGAAGTAAGGGTAGTTGTCGCCGAGCCGGTGCGCCGCCTCGGCCAGTATCGCGGCCAGCTTCCCTTCCCCCGGCACCTCCGGCTTGTAGCTGGGCAGCGCGGAGAATTCCCGCTCGAGAAGATCCAGCGCCTCCGCCAGCAATTCTGTATCGTGCGTAACGTCCTGAGTCATGGAAGCAATCAGGATACCCGCTTTGCCGCTGCCCCGCAGAGACGCAGGCCGTGCGCGGTACACCGTCTCCGCTCGACTCCCAGCATCCGGCTTCCGGCTTCACGTTCACAAAATATTCACGCATCCTTTTCCGGCTTCAGTGTTCAAACCAGACAAAGAGTTGAAGGTCAGGAAAAGGAGGCACCCCATGAAAGCACCTCGGTGGATGACGCGAGTTTCTTTGATCGTTGTGGCGCTGCTGCCCCTCACCGCTCCCGCCGCGAACGCGGCCACGCTGGGCAGCCTGCTCGGCGGCCAGGCGAAAGCCCTGGTGCAGCAGGCCAAAGGCGACGGTCAGGGGATCGGCACCGTGGATTTGACGCACCCCACACAAATTCCCGGGCAGCTGGTCTCGAACGCGAAAACCGCGGCGTTGCAGGCGCAACTGCAGGCAGAGGAGACAGCCCTCCAGGACGAACAGGCGGCCGTAGCCGCAACGCAGGCCCAGATCGCGGCATTGCAGGCACAACTCGGCCAGAGCTCCTGAGTTCCCCCAACGACCGCTGCACAAACAAAGGACTCGGATAAATCCGGGTCCTTTCCTCTTGGGCTCCTGAGGGCCGCTCCGCCACTACCCGGAACCTGCCCCCCAAGGGCGATCTGGTACAATAGGCCAGCGTTAGAACCGAACCGGGCAAGCGCAGTCTTTCGCCTCGCCCAACAAAGCAGGATCAGCAGGTCTGCCAGTTCGCTCCGATTCACTCCAGCGCAATTCAATTCAGGACATAGCAACAAAATGGAACAAGGTACTGTGAAGTGGTTTAACGACGCGAAGGGCTACGGCTTCATCTCGCGCCAGAACGGCGAGGATGTCTTCGTGCATTACTCTGCCATTTCCGCTAATGGCTTCAAGAGTCTGCAGGAAGGTCAGGCCGTGCAGTTCAACGTCGTCAAGGGGCCCAAGGGCTGGCAGGCAGCTGACGTTCAGCCTCTGTAAGACGCAAACAAATTTAGAAGGTTAACAAAGACAAAGGGCAGGCCAACCACCTGCCCTTTGTCCTGTTCAACGCAACATCGTCAGACCGGGCTCCGTCAAACGACCCGATGCTATACTGACACCCACCCTGTACCCTCCGGCGTCCAAATGGGAGCGGGAACCATGAGCGCATCCGTCAGATCGTTCTTCGAGGACTTTGGCGTCCGAGTTTTCGGCGGCTGGCACAGGGTCGTCCGCCCCGGGACGGAAGAGGGTTTATTCCCTTACGACGAGTCGACCCAGGATCTCTTCGATCTGGAGGCGGCAAACAAGGCTCCGGAATCGACACGGAAGAGCATCAGCACTGGCGAGGTATCTCCCTCAGCGACCGTGGCATATCTGGCAAAGGCCAAAGCTCTCCAGTTATTGGCAGAAATCCATTTTGCCGAGGGAGATCTGGCCGCCGCCGAGGTCGAGATACGCCAGACGATTTCCCTGCTGGACGGGGTGTCGATTCATCAGGCGTCGATTCTCCAGAGGCTGCAGGAGTCGCCCGCCGAGGACAACGCCTCTGAGCAGGCAAAGGTTGAGCGCCTGAGCGGCGTATCACAACAGACGTTTAGCCACCAGCCCAGGTAGCGGCACGACCTTAGCCATACCCGGCCCGAAGGTCACTCCCAAATCCATCGTTCAGATTCCAACTCCCAAAATGGTCGCCGAATGGGAAGCCACTTCCAAAGAGCGCTGCGACCAGATGCTCGCGATGACTCAAAGGGAACTGGACCGGAACAGCTTCTATGCGTTTCTCGGGATGTGGCTGGCTTTCGCGACGTTCCTGATCCTGATTGGGTGCGCCGTCTGGATGGCTTATCTCGGAAACACCAAGGCCGTCTGGGCCTTTACCACGGCAACCATGGTCGGACTCATCGGTGCGTTCCTAACCGCGCGCCGCTAACCGCTTCCAGCTTCCGGCTACTTCACTTCCCCACCGGTCCAGACCTGCTCCACAATCAACCACACCGCATTCCCATTCGCCGCCTTCGTCCGCCGGTACACCGTCAGATAATCCCCCGCCATCGCCTGCGCCTTCCCGGTAGCCCGGTTCAGCAGCGTCTCCTTGTACGTCCCCGAGTCATACGCCAAATCCCCCGACACCTCGACCCGCTGCGAACTAAATGCCAGGTCGCTGTCATAGGTCTTCGTGATGGTGGTGAACAGCTGCCGCAGCGCCGCCATCCCATGCGTGCGTCCCACATCGCTGATGAAGTCCGCGTCCGGCGCGTACTGAGCCAGCGAATCCTCGACGACCTTCCCGTGCAGGTCCTTCGCCCACTGATCGCGCATGGCGGCAAATGGATCGTGATCCGTGGCGGGCGACGCCGCAGCGGCCGGCGCCTGCAGGGCAAGCAAAAACAAAAGAGCAAGATACATAAGAGCTCCAGAACATCGCAGTTGCCACTCCCGCGTCAAGAACCAGCCGCCTCGCTCACCCCTCCCTGGGAGTCAGGCCGCCACCAAAGTTGTACCGCCGTCGCCTTCTCGGGCAGTTGAAAAGCCGTTAATAAAGGGGCTTTCATAGATAACGCCGTAGTAACGGTCCGATGAAGTGGCATAAACATCCCGTGGCCCTTCCCAGCATCGGAATTGCCGCTGCCGCCGTCCTGCTCGGCTTCACGCTGACGCTCCGCTTCGTTGTCTCGCGCCTGCTCAGCGGCAACCCCGCCCAGGCCATCGCCATGGCCGATCTGGGCGACGCCGGCGCCGTCATCCTCGCCCTAGCCCTCATCGCCCTTATCGCCGCTAAGGCCCGCGTCGATCGCCGCTACCAGTTCGACCGCGACCTGTTGAATACCTTTCTTGACCACATTCCGGACAGCGTCTTCTTTAAGGACCGCTCCAGCCGGTTCATCCGGGTCAGCCGCGCCATGGCAACCCATTTCGGCCTCTCCGGCCCAGCCCAGTTGCTGCACAAAACCGATTTCGACTTTTTCAGCGCAGAACACGCTAACGCCGCCTTCGCCGACGAACAGAAGATCCTCAGCAGCGGCGACCCCGTCATCGGCATCGAGGAGAAAGAGACCTTCCCCGACGGACGCGAAGGATGGGTGCTCACCACTAAAGTTCCCCTGAGAAACCGCTTCGGCACCATCATCGGCACCATGGGCATTTCGCGCGACATCACCGACCGCAAACAGGCCGAGCTGCGCATTCGCCACATGGCCCTCCACGATGCCCTCACCGGATTGCCGAACCGCACCCTCCTCCAGGACCGCCTCGGCCACGCCATTTCTCTTGCCATCCGCCACCACCAGCGCATCGGCGTGCTCATGCTCGACCTCGACCGCTTCAAGACCATCAACGACTCCCTCGGCCACTACATCGGTGACCGCCTTCTTGTCGAAGTCGCCCGCCGGCTCAAAGCTTCTCTGCGCGAAAGCGACGTCCTTGCGCGTTTCGGCGGAGACGAATTCGTCATCGTCCTTCCCCTCATCGCCGGTCGCGCCGACATCGAGCACGTCGCCGAGAAGGTCCAGAGCACACTCCTCCAGCTCTTCAAAATCGAAGGCCACGACATGCAGATCGGCTGCAGCATCGGCATCTGCGAATATCCCGGCGACGGCGAAAACGCCGAGGCTCTCCTCCAGAACGCCGACGCCGCCATGTATCAGGCCAAGAAAGCGGGCCGCGGCACGTGGGCCTTCTTCACCCCGCAGCTCACCGAGGCGACGCTCCGCCGCCAGAAGCTCGAAACCGACCTGCGCCAGGCCTGCGCGCGGGGCCAGTTCGTCCTCTACTATCAGCCGCTGGTCTGCACCAACTCCGGCGAGATTACCGGCGTCGAAGCTCTCCTGCGCTGGATGCATCCCGAGCAGGGGCTCATCCCACCGAACCTCTTTATCCCCCAACTCGAAGAGCTGAGCATCATGGTCGAAGTCGGCCGCTGGGTCCTCGAAACTGCCTGCCGCCAAAACGTCGCCTGGCAGATGCAGGGGCTCCACCCCGTGCGCATGGCCGTCAACATCTCCGCCCAGCAGTTCTACCGCGGCAATCTCGTCCGCACCGTCTCCGAGGTCCTCCGCCAAACCGGCATGGACCCCAAATGGCTGGAGCTGGAGCTGACCGAAAGCCTCACCATCGACGACTCGGAAGCCACCGTGCAGATCATGCGCGATCTCAAGAGCCTCGGCGTCAGCATCTCCCTCGACGACTTCGGTACCGGATGGTCCTCGCTCGCCTATCTGCGCCGCTTCCAGTTCGACCGCATCAAGATCGACCGCTCCTTCATGCGCGATCTCGTCGACCAGCCCGCTGCCGATACCGTGGTCCGCAGCATCCTGAATCTCGGCCGCAGCCTCGGCCTCGCCTGCACCGCCGAAGGCGTCGAAACCCGCCAGCAGCTCGACTATCTCCAGAAACAAATGTGCCCCGAGATGCAGGGATTCCTCTGCAGCCCCGCCCTGCCCCCAGCCGAATGCACGATGTTGCTCGAGGGTGGTGGATTCGGGTTCTCCACCGGCGCCAGCAACCACGTCGAGAGCCTCCCCGCGCCGCCTCCGTCGGCCAACCGCGAAACCTTCGTTTTGCCGGCGCACCATGCCTAGCCGCCGTCCCGCAGAAATCCAACGTGACCAGCAACGCCGTGCCTGAGCCCGAGGCCGCTACAATCGCGCCATGGCGAACGAACTTGACGACCCCAGAACTTACTTCGCCGCGGAGCGCACGTTTCTTGCCTGGATAAGAACCGGCCTCGGCCTGATGGGTGTCGGGTTTGCGCTGGCAAGGTTCGGGCTCTTTCTGCGTGAGTTTCAATCCAGCCAGCCGTCAGCCCCGCACTCCACCGGCCTCTCCGTCTATTCCGGAGCCGGGCTGGTCGCGCTCGGCGTCATCGTCAATGTCTCTGCGGTCATCGGACATATTCGGACTGTGAGAGAGTTGCGCAGCGGAACGTGGACCCCGGGGATCGCGCGCAACGCCGTGGTCCTGGCGCTGCTCCTGGCCCTCGCCGGAACAGCCGTTGGCGTTTATCTGTTGCTGCTGGGCTGAGCCGGCGCTGCGAATCGCCGGTGACCGCGGCAAAACTTTGGTGATCCCGCCATAACCGACGTGCATTGCTTCGCGCCTCCACCGGTCCGAAAATAACCGCAATGTTCCTCCGCTTGCGTGTCAATTTGATGGAGTCCGCGGTCAATGCCATCGAGAGGGTGGCCGCGCGCCGACAGCCCGACCGCGCTGCGCATCTCGATACCGGTCTGCTGGGCGAGCGCGCGGCTTTCTTCTGGCTGATGCGCCGCGGCTATGTCGTCGTCGCCCGTGCCTGGCACTCGTCGCGAGCCCCCGGCGATCTCGACATCATCGCCTGGCAGGGCGGTACTCTCTGCTTTATCGAAGTCAAAACTCGAACCACCCGCGACGTCACCGAAGCCCACACCGCCGTCGACCAGCGCAAGCGCCGCGTCCTGCGCCGGCTGGCCCGGCACTACATGCGGCAGCTTCCCCCCGGCGGCGCCGAAGCCCGCTTCGACATTTTGTCCATTTACTTCGAGCGCGACAAGCCGCCCGACTTCGAGCACTTCCCCGGAGCCTTCGGCTGGGTCGAAGCTGAACGCTGAGCGAGCCGAGCGACACCGGCCCCGGACTCGCCCCGCGATCACGGCAGCGAAAAAGCGATGTACATCCCGCCCACCGGCGCCTTCGGATCGCGTCCGCCGCTCGCCGCGATCACCACATATTGTTTGCCATCGACCGAGTAGGTCGCAGGCGTGGCCCCGGCCGCGAACGGCAGCTCCGTCTCCCACAGCAACTTGCCAGTACGGCTGTCGAACGCGCGAAACTTCCGGTCGTACGAAGTCGCCCCGATGAACAGCACACCGCCCGCAGTCAAAATCGGACCGCCGTAGTTCTCCGAGCCTGTGTCCTTCAAACCCTGCGCCGCAAGCGCCGGGTATTCGCCCAGCGGAATCTTCCACAGATACTCCCCGGTGTTCAGATCGATCGCGCTCAGCGTTCCCCACGGCGGCGCGATCGCCGGATAGCCATCCGGATCAAGAAATTTACGGTAGCCGGTGAAGCTGTAGTGCGTGTTCGCTCCCCCAGGCATCTCCCCCGGCGCATGTTCCGGCGGGGCCGATGCCGCCGACTTCAGATAGTCGATCAGCGTCGCAATCTTCGCGCTGTCGATGTTCGGCAACCCCGGCATGCGGCCCTTCCCATGCGCGATCACCTCGGCGATCTGCGCATCGGTCAGCCGCTGGCTCACCCCCACCAAAGACGGAAACGCGGGCGGCGACCCGGCTCGATCGGCGCCATGACAAAGCGCGCACTGCGACCGGTAGATCTTCGCTCCGGCGCTGGCGCTGGGGTTGTCAGGAGCCAGGCCGCCGGTCCACGCCATCTCGTTCGCATTCACGTAAAGCACTCCCGTGGCGGGATCGACCGCCGGCCCACCCCATTCCGCACCGCCATCGAAACCAGGAAAGATGATCGTCTGGCGATCGACCCCAAACGGAATAAACTGCCCGTCGCTGCGAAAGGTGCGGAACGTCTGAACTGCCCACTGGTGAGCGGCCGGCGTGCGCGTGGTCAGCATATCTTCCGTGAGGCGCTGGCGCGCGAAGGGCGCTGGCGCGGTCGGCATGGGTTGCGTCGGCGAAGTCTTTTCGCCAGGAACATCGCTGGCCGGGTACGGCTTTTCTTCGACGGGAAAAAGCGGCGCACCCGTGACGCGATCGACGAGGTAGACGACGCCCTGCTTGGTCGTCTGAGCGATGGCATCCACGCTGTGATCATCATGGCTCACGGTGACGAGCGCGGGCGGCGCGGGAAAATCGCGATCCCAGATGTCGTGATGCACGCCCTGAAAATGCCACAGCCGCTTGCCTGTTGCAGCGTCGAGCGCGAGCAGCGTGTCGGCAAACAGATCGTTGCCGATGCGGTCTCCGCCGTAAAAATCAAACACCGCGCTACCTGTCGGCACATAGAGAATCCCGCGCGCGGCATCCAGCGTCATGCCGGCCCAGTTGTTGGCCGCGCCGGCATCTTTCCATGCATCCGGCGGCCACGTTTCGTAACCGAGCTCCCCTGGCCGCGGGATAGTATGAAAAGTCCAGCGCAGCGCGCCGGTGCGCACGTCGAAAGCGCGAATGTCGCCCGGTGGCGCGGGATGCGTTTCCGGATTCCGCCCTCCAACGACGATGAGGTCCTTATAGATCACACCCGGCGTGGTCAGCGCGATCGATTGCTGCGTGTAGTCGGCGCTCGCATCGTCCTTCAGGCCCTTGCGCAGGTCGATACGCCCGCTCTCCGCAAAATCCGCGATGGGCTTACCCGTGGCCGCGTCAAGCGCATAGAGGTAGTTCAGCACGCCGGCAAAGATGCGTGCGCTCTTGCCATCGCTCCAGTACGCGAGCCCGCGCTGCGGTTGCGAAGCCCCACCAATGGTACGGTCCCGTTTATCCACGGCGGAATCGAAAGTCCACACAAGCTGGCCCGTCGCCGCCTCCAGCGCGATGATTTTCCCCGAAGGCGTGCAGGCATAAAGAACACGGCCCACGATCAGCGGATTCGTTTGCAGGCCCCCCTTTTCGCCCGTATCGTACTGCCAGGCGATCCGCAGCCGCGCAACGTTCGAGCGGTTAATCTGCGCCAGCGCGGAGTAGTGATCGCCGTCGATGCCCCCGTTGTAAGCGCGCCAGTCAACGTCCTTTTGCGCCCCGGCGCTCGCCGCCGGATGCAATTCCTGGCCCGCAACCGCAATGACCGGGGGCATGATGCCCATCGCCGCAGAAAAGACTGCCGCCGACGAGGCCGTAACAATACGAATACTGGCACGCAAGTGCGATTCTCCCTGGGTGATCCGGTGCTATGATTCCGCCAATGTTACCGAAAATCAGGCGTAGCGTGGCCGTCGCTCTGTCGGTGGCTTGTGTTCTGGCCTGCTCACCGGCCACCGCGCGTGCCGATGCCGGGATCTCCATGCTCCCGGTGGACCACCAGACCATGGCGTTTTTCCTGCTGCTGGTGATCATCATCGAGATCATCTATATGCAGGCCCGCTTGAAAACGAGCTTTCGCCGCACTCTGGTCGCCGTGACCACGGTGAACACCGCCACCACCGGACTGGGCTTTCCCCTGACCTACGGGATGTACGCGCTCTTCAATTCCTGGGCGAGCTTTCCGGGAGGCATGTCAGGCGCCTTCACCAACAACCAGTTCGTCCCCCTCTGGGTGTGCCAGAAAATATTTCCCGACCTGGCGGGCATGCACAGCGAGGTGTACATCGTTCTCGCCGTTTTTGTCACGCTTCTGATTCCGTCCTATGTGCTGACGCGGCTCATCAAGAACTGGATCTTCCAATGGTACGATTTCCTCCGCTATGAAGGGGATGTCAGGCCCGCGGTTCTGATGGCCAACCGTCTGTCGTATTTGATGATCGCGCTCACCGGGTGCATGTTGCTGTTCCGCACCTTCCACGAGCCGTCCGTCGCCTTATTTCACTGATTCCCCGGCCAGCGCGCCCAGCACTCCCGCATACAGCATGGCGAATTTGTTTTCGTCGACGACGCCATCGCTGTTCCAGGTGGCAGCCACGCAGTAGTGCCGGCCACTCTTCGCGGTCAGCGCCGTGGTGAAGTTCAGCACGCCGGGCTCCGACCCGCCCTTGTAGGCGATCTGCTGCCAGTCCTTCTTCGTGGCGATGCCCGGGTTGATCTGCATTGCACCCAGATCGCGAACACTGTCGATGAGCGTGCAAAGCTCGCCCGGAGTGAAGAACCACTCGATGTCCGTCGCCATCGGCTGCCCCGAGCCGAAGATGCTGACGTCGGGCAGGGGCAGTTTGTCGATCTCAGGCAGCAGCGCGCGCCGCCCGGTCAGATCGGCGGCGCGATAGCGGGCGAGCAAAATACCGTTGACCGGATCCTTCAGAATGAAAGCTTCGCGCGTAGAGAGAAAAGGGCGGTCGTGTGGCGCCATCGCCTCTACGTTTTCGCGGCCGGCAATCGACAGCAGAGCGTCCGCGGCCGTGTTGTCACTGATCGAGATCATCTCGTTGGCAAGCGTCGCCAGCGTCAGTGGCGTACGGTCGGGCCAGACGCGAATGATCCCGCTGGGCAACGATTTCCACGCAGGATCGAGCGCCACCACCTCATCCCAGCGATGCTGGCGGGCAACAATCTCCGCATTGAGCGAGCTCAGAACCGCCAGCTTGAACGCCGATCCGACCGCCAGGAACTGATCCGCATTCAGCGAGGCCCGCGGCTTCCCCTCTTCTGTAACCAGCACGGTGACTTTTCCGAAAAGCTGGCTGAAAGCCTGCACGCTCGCCTCGAGCGAAGCCGCCTGGAGCGGTTCCGGATTGCCGAACCACAGCGTGGTGAACTGCCCCTGGGGGTTCAGCGCTGCTTTCGCTGGAAACCTGGCGTGCTCCAGATATACCGTGAACCCGTCCGGTTCGGTCGCGACCCGCTGCAATTTGCCGTTGGTTCCCGTGTACTGGTCCACGACCTGCTGAATCTGGGACACCGGAATCTGCGCGAGGAACCCCGGGTCAAACCACGCAGACTGAACCGGTCCCGCGCCAAGAACACGGGCGATGGCCTGCTCGGTCGTAATCGGTGCGGTCTGGGCCGGGGCCGTCAGGCAGGCAACAAGAACGGCCAGGATCAAGGCAAACTGCGATTTCATGGCACGACTTTCTGAGCCGATAACGGGCCCTGCCGCGCGGGCTTTCCGCGAACGACCTGCGAAAGCGGTTCTGCTTTGGCCGCTGAGAGTCGTTTCGCTAACCGCTTCTTCGCTGACCGGACTTCAGCTGCCCGCCGTTTAGCTAACCGGACTTTAGCTCGTCCATCATACCTCCGCGGCAAGCGCGACTCGCACTTCTTTACAATTGTCTCGAACCTCCCTGCCATTCCGCCTCCATGCCAATCAAGACCATTATTGAGCCGTTTCGCATCAAGAGCGTCGAGCCGATTCGCTGGACCACGCGCCCGCAGCGCGAGAAGCTGCTTGAAGCCGCGCACTACAACATGTTCCTGCTTCCCGCCGACGATGTCCTCATCGATCTGCTCACCGACTCCGGCACCGGCGCCATGTCCACGCATCAGTGGGCCGCCATCATGGAAGGCGACGAAAGCTACGCAGGCAGCCGCAGCTTCGTCCGCTTCCGCAACTCCATTCAGGACATCTTCGGTTACAAACACGTGATCCCCACCCACCAGGGACGCGCAGCCGAGCGCATTCTCTTCGGCGTGGCCAGCAGCAAGGGCGCGGTCATCCCCAACAACACGCATTTCGATACCACCCGCGCCAACGTCGAGTTCACCG
>Ga0181520_10004775_pt1 | contig 22297 bp, 27 predicted proteins | sample PEATcosm2014_Bin_29_FD_132451 | JGI IMG/M metagenome (GOLD analysis project Ga0181520, IMG submission 132451) | Peatland microbial communities from MTU Mesocosm Facility, Houghton, MI, USA - PEATcosm2014_Bin02_30_metaG | ecosystem: Environmental > Terrestrial > Soil > Wetlands > Peat | place...
CCTCCCAACACGATGCAAATTGTTCCAGAGTTGCAACTTCCGCTCGACCCATGTTGATCCATTCCCCTCTGGATCAACTTCTCCTACGGGCGCGCTTTGCGGAAGTCCCTATCCTGGTTCACGATGGTTTCAAATGCGATTGCCCTGCTACCTGGCGCCATCCCCAATGCGGATCGCCGTCTTACAGTAAACTAATATGGCCGCATCAGGATTCCCCATGAAAAAGATCGCCTTTGGCCTCTACGCCGCTCTCACCGTCGCACTCATGGCCTGGGGCTTCTACCAGGCCATTTACGTCGCTCCGGACGAAGCCACCATGCACGAGGTGCAGCGCATCTTCTACTACCACGTGCCCTCGGCCATGGTCGCCTTCCTGTTCTTCGCCATCAGCCTGGCCGGCTCCATCGGCTTTTTGGCCTTCCGCCACAATCGCCCCGCTTGGGCGCAGGCCGCCGATGCCTGGGCGCTCTCCGGGGCCGAGGTTGGCGTGGTCTTCTGCACCATCGTCCTCATCACCGGGCCGCTTTGGGGCCGCCGCGCCTGGGGCATCTGGTGGACCTGGGACGCGCGTCTCACCACCACATTGATCCTCTGGCTCATTTACGTCAGCTACCTGCTGCTGCGCCGCTTTGCCGCCGGACCGCAAGTCCAGACCTTGGCCGCCGTCCTCGGCATCTTCGGCGCCCTCGACGTGCCGATCGTCTATATGTCCAACCAATGGTGGCGGACCCAGCACCCCACCCCAGTGATGGGCCCCGGAAAGTCAGAAAACTCCGGCCTGGACCCGGCCATGTTCCACGCCTTTCTCTGGAATGTCCTCGCCTGGCTCGCCTGGGGCCTGCTCATTCTCGTTCTGCGCTACCGCGTCGAGCGCCAGCAGCAGAGATTCGCCGCCCAGGAAGCGCAGGCCGCCCTCGACGAACCTTCAAATGCCTGACCGCAGGAAAGAAAGCTGTCCTAAACGGAGATAAAAATGGACACAAGAGCCATTCTCGACCACCAGTTCGTCGTTGCCGCCTACTCCATCACCTGGGCCATTCAACTGGGCTATCTGGCTTGGCTGGGCCTCAAGTGGCGCGCGCAAAAACGCGATGCAGCCCGCTCGGCCCGCAACCCGCACTGAAAATCGCCCAGCCGCCGCGCGTCCCGGCCTCTCCGCATTTCAGCCTGCCGGGTGCTCCAGGTCGGGATTTTCGGGTCCGTGTAACATCGAACTCAGAGCTTATGAAAGCGAAAATACTCCACGCGCCGATTACAAGCTGATTTGTTTCACCTCGCAGAGTATCCCGTCCACCTTCATTTTTGGTCTCCATTTCGGTGCCCATTCCTTGTTACGAGCGAACGTATAAGTTGCCTTTTCATTTTTCTTCCCCGAGTGCTTACCAACCCTGAGGATTTCGATATCGCCGTCACCATAATAGGCGAAGAACACAGTAGCTTCTCCATGATTTTCAGAAGTGTGGAAGACCACCTTATTTTCGAATAGATACTTGGTTCCACCGCCTTTATGGTCATGTCCCATCATAAAGTCTGCGGCCTTTTCGAACGCCTTGGTGTTTGGCCCCTTACGACCGTCGTTAACCAATTCTGACACTGTATACAAATGGGCGACGATTTCATCTCTCGTCATCACGCCGTCTTCGCCGTTGGCTCTTGGCCCCCAAACATTTGCCATTTTTTGCTCCTCTTTGGGATTTTTTCATCGAGACATTCTATCCGCGATCTCCCGTCTTGAGTCAAGTCCTAAATCTTCTGTAGATTTCCCAGGTGCACCGTATCCGGATTTTCGGACCTAGGGAAACATGGGCCATCTGGACTGATTGGGCTTGAAATGGAGATCGCAAAAGCGCGATGCCGCGCGCTCGGTTCGCAACCCGCGCTAAAAATCTACCAATCGCCGCGCGCTCCGCATTCCAACCTGCGGCTGCCGTGTCTCGTCTGTTCCCACCCCAAAACATCTTCCAACTTCAGAGTTTTCAAATTCTGCCGATAATTCAATTGCAAAGATACGAACCTTGCGCCAGCCCCTTCCGGCATACCGGAAGGCAAGGAGCCTCCATGCCCACCAATTACGGCGAAATCGTTGCCTATCACCGCCGGGAAGCGGCCCGCTACGAAAAACTTGCGGAGGCGGCGAGGCAGCGGCGCAGCATGGACGAATCCGGGTATCTGGCCAATCTGGGCGCGGCGCATATGCAAGCCGCCCTCGAGCAGGAAAAAGAGATCGAGCGGGAAGCCGCCGAATCCATTGCCAATCATCCCACCAGACGGAGAGAGATGGAGCCGCCCGCCGCCGCCGTCTTTATCCTGGCCATTCTGCGACTTGCGCGACGTGTCGCCCGCCTCCTCAAGCCGCGCAAGAGCGCCGTGCCCGCCGCTGCCGGCAAGCGGAAGGAGAAAAGCGCCTTATCCCGTGCTCTCCGAGTCCTCCTACGCCCCATTTGCGCTGATGGAGTAGAACCAACGCTTTGGTCCGATTCGGCTGCCACGCATAAAAACACATGACCCCAAATCCGCGGCGCGGCCGGCGCGGAGATTGCCCTTGCCAGTCCCAGCCGTTAGACTTGGACAGGCCTTCTTCCATGAACCCGCGGCACCTCTCCATTCTCTTCGTCTTCCCCCTGTTCGCCCTCGCCGCCTGCCGTTCCCACGACTTCCCGCAGTATCCACCCAACTACCGCGAGTATGCATACGTGACCAACGGCGGCAGCGCCACCGTCTCGGTCTTCGATGTGGTGAATGTGCGCCTGGACCGCGAAGTGGCCGTGGGACAGAACCCGGTTGCCGTCCTTGCCAGCCCCACCCGCAACGAAGTCTACGTGCTCAACTCCGGCACCGCGGACGGGCGGGGTTCCGTCTCCGTCATCGATGCGGAAAGCAACGCCGTCGCGGCCACCATCCCGGTCCAGCGCCAGCCGGTCTCCATCGATCTCTCCGCTGACGGAACGCTGGCTTACGTGGCCAACTCCGGCTCCAACTCCATCTCCGTCCTCGACCTTAAGGCCCGCCGCGAAATCGCCGAGATCGGCGCCGGCGATGAGCCGGTCGCCGTCCGCCTCTCTCCTGACGGCAAGACTCTGGCCGTTGCCAATCGCCGCGGAAACTCCGTAAGCCTCATCGATCCGGCCGCGCGGCGCATCCGCCAGGTCTTCGCCGGTTGCCCCGGCGCGGCCGACGCGGTCATTCTCCCCGACTCCTCGAAGGTCTTCGCAGCCTGCTCCGCCGGTCACCAGATCATGGCCGTAGCCCTGGCCCGCGCTGAAAGCCATCCCGCCCAGCCCGATCGTCTGGAGGCTCTCCTCGACGTGGGCCGCGCCCCCGCGCAGTTGGCCCTCAAGCCGGACGGCGGCGAAGTGTTCGCATTGAACTCGCTCTCCGACTCGATCTCCGAGGTGGTCACCACCACCGACGACGTGGGCGGCGCCTACCTGATGGGATCGTTCCCCGTCCGCGGTCTGGTCTCGCGCGACAATTCCCTGCTCTACGTCGCCAATCTCCACTCCCAGGAGGTCACAGTCTACTCCATCGAAGACGGCAAGCGCACCGGTTCGATCCAGGTCGGCGACGGCCCCTCGGCGCTGGCCTTTTCCGCGGCCGGCCACCTGCTCTTTGTCGTCGATACCCGCTCCTCCGACCTGTCCGTGGTCCGCGCCTCCACTCACTCGTTGTTCACCATCCTCCCCACCGGCCACGGCCCCGACGCCATCGCCGTCAAGGCCTTCAAGCTGCCGTAACAGTCGGTGGCGAAAGTCGGGACTTGAAAGGGCAAGACGTTAGTCGTGCCATAAATGCCGTGGAATGAGTGTTGGCTTCAGCCCCGAAGGTAAGGTTTTCGGAGTTTTGGACATCTGTCACAGACTGGTAACGTCGCTCAGCATCGGCTTTCCACAGTTTCGTCGGGAGCATCGGGAACAGACTGCCGATGCGGGAAAGAAGACTTCCGGTCACAAGAGACCATCGATGGCCTCGGCCAAAGATGCAAAGCGCAACTCGGCCAACGCGGCGGCGGCTTGCCAGCCGGGTTTTCGCCGTTCGGGGTCGCCGTCGATCAAGACCGTCAGCATACCCAGACGGCGGCCAAATTCGATGTCCGAGAGCGAGTCGCCGATCATCGCACTGCTCCCGGCGGAGATTTCGGGAAATTGCGCGGCGGCCTGTTCAAAAAGCCCTGCCAGCGGTTTGCGGCAGTTGCATTCACTCTTGTCGTGAGGACAGAAATAGAACCCGTCCACATGAGCGCCGTAACGGTTCAGGAGGCGCTGGAACGCTGAGTGGAGCTCTCGCACATCCCCCGCCGTGCAAAGTCCCAGGGCCACACATCGCTGGTTGGTAACCACCGCCACCCGCAACCCGGCCCGGTTTAACCGCGCGATGGCTTGGGGAACGCCGGGGAGCACCTTGAATTCGCTCCAGGAAGTGACGTAGCGTCCCTCCGCCATCTTTTCGTTGATGACGCCGTCCCGATCCAGAAATACGGTTGCCAAGGCGCGCGTTGCGGAGATTGGAAGGCCGCCGTTCACCCCGCCATGATAGCAATAAAGAGGGTTGTATGCCCGTTCCAGCGGCTGCGGACGATCCGCCCCGTTGCACGGATACCGGCGTTTCCCCTGCCGAAAGGAAGAGCGCCGCCGGAGCGATTCATGCGCGGTGACCGGGAACACCGACAGCCAGATGGATCCGAGTCACCATCGTCGCACACACCAACGAAGGCGAGTCGAGGATATTTGCCGATTTTTCGTGACCGTACGCGCCATGAGGGTGTAATCTCATTGGCAGGAAAATTCCTTTCATTAGAACGTTCCAGCAAGACGATTTTATCGTGGATAGACGCAATGGCGCCAAGCACGATTCTGAGTGTGCCGGATCGAGACAGTTCCAGGGTTTGCGCTGTTTTGCCGATAGTGCCAAAAGAAGCGGAAGCGGTTGCCGAAACTTGATTTGCCGATTCCGGCAGGGCGTGGATGCAGGTTGGCGGGTTTGAATTTATCGGTTGGGGTATACCGCGGTTGGGGCGCACACAATGAATAAAGTCATTCTGGCAGATTCACAGGCCATCTTTCGCGCGGGGACGGCCAAAGTTCTGGCCATGGACGAGGATTTGCGGATCATCGCGCAATGCGCGGACCTGGAACGTATGCAGCACGCCATCACCACCTTTCCCGGCTCGATCGTTCTGTTTGCCGCCTCGTTGCGGCCGGATATGGTTCGCCTGCACAGCCTGTTGGAGGCCACCAACAGCCGCGGCATCGTGATTGCCGAGAATAACGAAGCGGTCGGTTCCTATCTGCAGCAGGGTTTTCGCGGCGTGGTCTTTCGCAGCGTCGCCGGCCAGACCCTGGTCGAGTGCGTTCGTCGCGTGGCCGCGGGCGAGACCTGGATCCCCCCGCAACTGGCGGTGTCCGAATCTCCCGAAGAGGATATGGTGGGCACCCGCGTCCGCGACCGCCTCACCCCCAAGGAGATGCGCATCGTGGCCCTCATCGTGCAGGGTTGCAAGAACCGAGAGATCGCCAGTCGTCTGAAGACCACCGAGCAGGTCATCAAAAACTATCTCCGCTCGGTGTACGACAAAACCGGGGTCAGCGACCGGCTCGAACTGGCCCTGTTCACCATTCATCACCGGGTACTGGCGCAGGCCGCCGCCGAGGTGGGCAGCAGGCTGGAAGCAGAGGAGCAGGCTGTGCCCAGCGCCGTGGCGTAAGGCGCTTCCCGGGCCTCCGCGAATCCCCGCTCCGCGTTTTTGTGAAGATAAATATCGACTTGGCTCCAGCTTCCCTCCTGATCGGGCGTTCGCTGCCGCAGACTTTTCGCCCTTGCCGAAGATAGCCTGCCGCCCTCGCATCGCATACTGAGAGCGAGAGGTATCCTCCAAACAGATGGTCATGTGCGTTCCGCAGTGCACGGTTATAGCCGCCCCGCAAACATATTGAGAAGAGCGACTTCGGATGGTTTTCGATGAATGAGCCCAAACTCAATTCCATCGGAAAACGACTCAATCTTCGGCGGACTGCAATAGCGACTGAGCAGCCGCAAAGAAGCCGTCCTGCATCTTTCGCTCTCTATTTTCCGGTTGCACCGCTCTCAATCTGCTTTGGCAAAGCGATAAACAATTTTGATGTGGACAAAATTCAACTCGCGCGGCATTCTAATTGAGGCGGGAGCGTTGCATGAGCGATTCGGTCGTTTTTCACAGCGAAGAGACGCAAAAGAATCAGTTGGATCCAGAGACCGCGGAGCGCTTTATTGCCGAGAAGCGCATCGGCGAACGAATCAAGCGACTGCGCCTCAAGAAATCGATGGGTTTGGTGGAGTTGGGGAGGTACGCAGGGCTTTCCGCCAGTTTTCTCTCCCAACTGGAAACAGGGCGGGTCGTCCCGACATTGCGCAACCTGGCGCGAATTGCGATGGTCTTCTCGAAGGATATATCCTATTTCTTCGAGACCGAGCCTAGCTCGATCTTCCGCATTCACCGCCGCAGCGATCGAGTTAGAATGCCGCAAACCGGAGTCGAGTTTCCTTCCTATTATTTTGAGAGCCTGGGCTATCTGGTCCCCGACCGCCCCATGGATCCTTACTTCGCCGAGTTTTTGCCCCTGGCCGGGAACCAGGAACCTCGCGCGCATCTGCACACAGGTTCGGAGTTTCTGTACCTGTTGACCGGCAAACTTGCTCTGCGCCACGGTGAGCGGGAGTGTACGCTAGAAGCCGGCGACGCGGTTTACTTCGACGCAGGCACTCCCCACTCCTACCAGTGCGCGGGCGAAAAACCCGCCGAAGCGATCATCGTAACCATGCATCTGCCGCCGCAGTCAGTGCCGCTCCGCGCGACGAAGTCTCAGACCGCGGGATTCCCGAGAGCGGACGGAGTGGCCGGTTAGTCCGGCTGCGTCGAGAAGTATTCCGCCGCCGCTTGCCAGTTGTCGACGCGGACGAACCCCTTGGCGGACAGATTGTGCGGTGCGGTGTACAGGATTCCCTGTCCTTCAAAGCGCAGTAGATTGCGCGGCAGGTCGTCGATCAGATAATCGGCGCGAAGGATGCTCTTGTTGCCGCAGAAGACGTAATGCGTCGGTGGAATGAACGGAAAGTGCCGCTGCAGCCATCTGTACTTGGGGCCGAGTGAGTTGGGCACGGTCATTGCCTGGGTGGCGATGAATATCTCGAACCGTCCGCAGAGGCTCTTCAGAACCTCTTGCGCGTCGGGCATCAGAGCCAAGTCCTCAAAAAAATCTTCGGCATCCAGAAAGGCGCGAAGCTGTTGCTGCCTATCGAGCGGAGTTACCTCCCAGAGACCCTTTCCCGCCAGGTCTTGAGGAGTTATCTCTTCGTCGAAAGTCCGATTGTAGCGGCGCAGATGTTCGGCGAGCGTATCCGCCATCACCTCATCCATATCCACGCAGATGCGCCGCAATGCTAACTCCTGATCTCCGAGGAAATTCGTTTTCCTCGCTCCCTCAAAGAAAGATTAACAGGGAACGACTGGAAAGCCTCAATCCCCCGCCCGGAATTTGGAGATTCTCGGTTTGGGAGAGCTTGCGGGCTGCGGCGGACTGGGCGCCGGACTCATCGCCGGATCCCAGTAGAGCAGGCGGCCGCAACTGTCGCAGGTCAGCAGTTCGCCCTCGCGGAGCTGATTCCATGTTTGCGGCCGCACCCCCATCCGGCATCCGTTGCACTGCTGATTCTCCGCGCGTACCAGCCCGATGCCCCGCGAACTGGTTAGCCGGTCGAAGCGCGTCAGCCACTCCGGCGCAATCTCCTTGCGCAGGGCTTCACCTTCGCCGTTCAGGACAGTCCGCTCGCTATGCAGTTCCTGGCGGCGAAGCGCGACGCGGGTCTTCGTCTTCTCCAGCGCGGAGGCCAGCGACTCCACCTGGGTGCGCGCCGTACCCAGCCCCACCTCTTGCGCTTCCGTGCGCTCCAGGCTGGCAAACTCCTCGTTCTCCAGCCGCTCAATCTCCGCCTCCGCAAACCGAACCTCGTGCTCGATGGCATCGGCCTGAGCGGGAGTCGTTACCGAATCCAGTTGCGCCCGGAGGCGGGCGACCTTCTGGCGATGACCGCCGATCTCCCGTTCCAGGCGGGTGCGCAACGAGTCCTCGCGGCTCAAAGCATCCGAGCCGTCGGCGGCCAGACGCTCCGCGGCCGCCAGCGCGGCTTCGGCCTGCGCGATTTCAGTCGGCAAAGCGCGCTCGACTTGGGTCAGCCGGGCGCGCTCCAACTCCACAACTTGCAGCTTCACGAGCTTTTCAATGTGTTCTCGCATCCGTGTTATGAAGTCTACGGCATAAGGCCTGTATTGAGAAAACCGGGGCCTCAAAGACCGCTCGCCGCTGTCCGTCGACGGTTCTTGAAGCTCGCGTATGGTACGCTCTCCGCCACACTGCCGTGCGGAGACCGGAATCCGGTCGATCTCTACATAGAGGTATATAACTCCATTGGGCCGCACTCCAGCCTCGATAGGTTGACGCCCGATCAAGCCTGCCTCAACCGCCTGCCAGATTCCAAGGCAGCCTGAGCGATCGCCTTGCCGTCGGAATTTGTGGACGGTTTGAGAATTCAGAACATAAATGCCGCTCGACGGCAACTTGGTGGGCGAGTCTTTCAAGGCATGGGAAATCTATCTATGCCAGCGCTGAAAGAACAGGCCGGGAGTGGCAGCTATGCCCGCTCCCGGCGCTCGTCGTCGCTGAATTTGTTCCAGCCCCCGGCTATTCCTTTGCGGGTCTCTCTCCAGCAGTGCCCGCCTCCGCTTCACCGACCGGTATCTGAATGCTATGAAGCGACCCTGTCGGCCGATCAACGCCGGGACAACGCATGGTCGCGGACCGAGTAGACTTCAACCGCCTGCGAGAACCTCAGGCAGCCTAAACCCAATACGGAAATTTCACTGAAGAATCGGCAAGAGTGTCCGAACAACAGGAACCGCCTTGCTCAGGTTCGCATTACCAGCCCCAACCTCGCCTGCTTCCCGAAAGCAGATTGAATATAAGCACGATGACCGCAGCTACAATCAGCAGATGGATGAGAGCGCCTCCGATGTGAAGGCTGAAGCCCAGAAGCCACAGCACCGCGAGAACCACAAAGATTGTCCAAAGCATGAATTCCCCCTCTCGAAGCTCCGGGCTTCCCAAAATCCTAGCGGATTCCGAAAGCCCACGGAACTTGGCATATCGGTTGTCAGTTGGAAGCTATCGCCCGCGCCTTGGCGCCTCTGACAGCTTCGAGGAACCTATTCGCCGACTCCGGCACGGCTACTTCTCCACGCAGGATGGCGCGCGTCGAATGGTCGCGTCCATAGATGGCGTCGGTTGCGTCCTCGTCGCGGCGAATCGCCGACCCAGCCAGCGAGATTCCCGCAAAGAGTCCTTTGGCGCGCGAGTAGGTAAGAACTTCGGTATCCAGCTTCCAGTCGGTATCGGCCGAGGCATGACGCCCAACCGGTCCGGCGGCCACGGAGGCGTCGGCGCCCAGTTCGAAGTGACTGCCAAGAAGACGCTGCATTCCTCTGTCGTTCTGGATGATGAGAACTAGATCGACGCCTTCGATGCCGATCTGAAATCCCCAACTGGCGCCGGTAATGTCGAAGAATGCCGGCGCGCTCCAGCCATCCGCGGTGCGACAGGTGGCAACGCCCTTCCCGTTGTCCGCGCCAAAGACCAGACCGGCCTTCATCATATGGGGCACGACCGCTATGCACTTGGCGTGTTCGAGAACCTCTTCAGGAATGCCTCTGTCCGGCGCATCCATGATCTCGTGCAGCACTCTGCCCGAGTTGTCCAACCGATCCTGCACGTTCTCGCGAGTCGTCCCCGCCCAGCCGATGCTCGTTACCCCGAGCACTGCCATCAAAGTCATTAGCTTCTTCATGCGTCACACCTTTTCTACCCATGCGCAGCGTCACTTTCTTTCCGCGCACTAAGGCGCACAAGGTATCTCTCACGTTAGACAAGAAACATTCACAAGTCTGAGCAAGAACGCTCACAGGGCTTCAAGACGGAGCGTTCGGCCCGGGCGCATTGCGGTGGTCCAAACCGCTCAGGCAACTTATGCCACCACCGAAAAATGTCATTGCCATCCGGTTGACAGACGGTTCGGACAGCGTTCTTTCAGCATTGTCGCTCTGCCCGGAGATCGCTGCCACCCGCTGGATTCGCCGAAAGGATTTCATATCGTTCCCGGCGCCCGCATAAGTCAATCAGCCACCCGCATAAGTCCATCAATTGTGCAATCGGCGATCACGGCAACCGGGTACCCATCTTCGCCTTTTTTGGCGAAGGGTGCGTATGCACGAGTCTCGATCGTCTCGCTCAGTGCAGCGGGGACGATCTGTCAGTCAACTTGCTCGTTGGGTGGCGCATGGTGCACCGGACCGGCCTTGCGAATGCCGATCGCGCTCATCATGCGTCCGGCGCGGCCGCCCGATGCGCGATGGGAGAAGAACAGCTCCGGCCGGCAGCTTGTGCAGCCGCCCACCGCTTGGATTGCGCGCGGCTTGAGGCCGGCAGCCAACAATTGACGACGGTTGGCCTCCGCCAGATTCAGATGCAGGCTGGGTCCGATGCAAGAATGGCCGGGAGCGCGCTGGGTAAGGAACAGCATCGGGTACTTGGTCCGCACCGGATCGCTGTCGAAGACCTCGCGGAAAAGTTCCCGCGCATAGGAAAACTGGGATTCGAAGGCGGAGAGCAACTCTTCGCCCACAGCGTAACAGCAGGGGCCGATGCCGGGACCGATGGCGGCGATCAAATCTTCCGGCCGGGAGCCGTATTCCAGCCTCATGCGTCCGATGCCGCTTTCGACGATGCGCCGCACCGTCCCTCGCCAGCCGGCGTGAAAGGCGGCTACCGCGCGGCGCTTGCGGTCGGCCACCAGCACCGGGATGCAGTCGGCGGTCAGGATGCCGAGCAGTAGGCCCGGTCTGTCGGTCATCATGCCGTCGGCGTTCCACCCCGGCGACAAAGCACCGTCGCCGCGGCCGACAACCGCCAGAGCGTTGGAGTGAATCTGGCTCAGGGTCGCCAGCGGTGTGCCCGGATCGCCGGCAAGCGCCTGGACAAAGAGGCGACGGTTGCCGAGCACGGTTTGCCGGTCATCCTCAGCCGTAAAGCCAAGATTCAGCTCACCAGGAGCACCGTCGGCGCAGTAGGCGCGGCTTTCGCCGCCCTGCCGTGTGCTGAAGCCGCACTGGAGCCAGTCGAGATTCGCGCGGCCCGGATTTTGCCAGCCAGGAACGGACAGCCAGACCGCGCCGTTGGGAGCTACGCGCGGCTCGGGCACGGGTTGCCGCAACTCATCCTGTATGCAGCGCTCCATGCGCGCCGCCTCGGCGGTACCAGCCATTCCGCGCCGGTTTCGGACCAATCCCGCAAGCGCGAACAACTCGTCGATTGCCTGGATTGGCAAAGTCGATCTCCGACGGTCTTCAGGATGCGACGCGGGATGGACGTTTTGGGTGGTGGAGGATGGCATCTCGCTTCGATTGTATCCGGCGGCCGATGCGGACTTGGCACCCGCCATCCGCCTGCAAGCAGATGGGCCTGCCTTCCGGCAGGCCCGCTTGAGAGGCATTGGAGGTAGGGGTCCGTGAGGGGAAATGGGAGGAGTAACTGCAAGGCCGTCAAAAGGAATTTGCACCTCTTGCGGGATGGGGGAAGTTTCTGAAGGGCCTCTGCTTGTTGCTTAGTATGATGCGCAAGGACGAGAAAAGTTGCCAGTCTTCTCTTTTTTCTTGTGGAAAACGCGATTGGCATCGATTCTGAATGATTGGCGTCGATTTCCCCATTGGGTGCGAAGGTTCCGCTCCGGCCTATTAGCCATCTCCCGATCCCCGTTCCCTACTTCGTATTCCCCGTCCTTTGGCCAGCCGCGCCAACACCGCCAGTTCCTTCAACACCTGCATCAACGGGCGCGCCGGAGTGCCCCACAGAACCGTCCCAGGCTTCAGCCCATCGTTGGTGACGGTCTTGCCGCTCAGAACCCCGGCTTGCCCGCCCAGGATCACTCCGGGGCCGATGTGCGCGTGATCGCCGATGCCCACCTGCCCGGCAATCACCGCCCCGTTCCCCACCGTGCAGGAACCGGAGATGCCGGTAAGGGCGACCAGAATCACGTCCTCGCCGATCTGGCAGTTGTGGCCGATGTGAACCAGATTGTCGATCTTCGTGCCCCGTCCGATCTTCGTCTGCTTCAGCGCACCCCGGTCGATGGTCGAGTTGGCGCCGATCTCCACATCGTCCTCGATCCGCAGCGTTCCCTGCTGCGGAAACTGAGTGTACGCGCCGGTGGCGGAATCGCGGACATAGCCGAAGCCGTCCGCGCCCAGCACCGCTCCGGAATGAACCACGACCCGGTTGCCCAGCGTGGTTCCCGGATAAATCACCGCGCGCGGGTGGATGCGGCAGTTCTCGCCGATGCAAACCCCTTGGCCAACCACCGCGCCCGCTTCGATGCGAGTGCCTGCGCCGATCTGCGCATCTTCTCCGACGACAGCCATCGGGCCGACTGTCACGCCCTCATCCAGCACAGCTGTACTGGCGACCGCGGCAGTAGGGTGAACCTCCTTGCTCGATACGCAAGAACTCAGGAGCTGAGCGGCGCGGGCAAACCAGAGACGCGGCTGTTTGGTTTCGACGACGGCTTTGTCCGGCGGGTAGGACGCGGCAATGCCGGAGCGCACAACCACCGCACCGGCACGGCTGGCCAGAGCCTCGGCAGCCGAGGCCGACTCTTCGGCAAAGACCAACTCCGAGCCGGCGGCTTGCGCTGAGAAGTTCACGCCGCCGAGGCGCAACCGCGGGTCTCCCTGAGCCAGAGTGCCCCCCAGCGCCTCGACCAGTTCGCCCAGCGTCATCCATTCCTCCTCAAGCTATTGATTTGGCTCATGAGCCGTGGTTTTCACTTTGGGCCAAGACGCAGAAGAAAGGTCGATCGCGTACAATAAATATGTCTCAACGGATGCGATAGACGTAAGCCTCGTCAATGTATTGCTTGCCGAAACGCTCACTTACAATGTGCTGCCCAATGTTCTCCCCCAAGCCAGCGTATTTTTTACGCAGTTCTTGAATAAACGGATCACTCGTTTCTCGTAAAAGAATAGAAGGCCGTAGAGCGGGATGCACTCCAGCGTTGTTCAGTTGTGTGGCCAGATCCACGTATCCGTCGATATGGCTTGACGCGAGCAGGAATCGCCAGGTTTCGTATTGAGGAAGCATAGCCCACATCGCCACTTCGGGAGGATTCCCGGCTCTGTCGAGAGCATTGATTACCTCTCGTCCCTTCTCGATGTCGAAACTTACCAATGTTTCTTGATCCATTGCAGTACTCCGTCATGTGCCGACTCTATCGCGAGAATCAGCATCTGCGCCTCTTTCATGCTCTCGGCCCTGCTCCCATCGAAAAGATCGTACCTGCTCTGCTCCGACCATTCCCGAACGGTATTCCAGTTGGGTTCCATCCCGGCGTTCTCGGAAATTGCGGCCGACAGGAGCAGAGACAGTCCAGCAGCGTCAATCAGCTTTCCCACATCGTGCGTATAACTTTTGTCCACTAGCTTCTTATCTGGGAAGTCGTGTTCTTGCGTCTTACGGGCAATGCAAGCCTTAAGGGCGCGCTCAACCGCATACCCTGCCAGATAGTATGCGCCTTCGGGAAATCGAGCGGCAAGCAGGGCCTTGGCTTCCTCGAGTCTGAGTTCGGCAAGCCGATGGAATTCAATACGGTTCATCGCACACCCCATTCTACGCGCGGCTATCGTATGGTTCCCCGCATTGCCCAAAGGCAAGGCGCAAGAAGGGGGCGACCAGCACATTATGACGGGCCGGTTCCATCGCTCCTTCCATAGAGTCCCGGTTCTCCCGCCGGCCTTGTCTTCCAGCGGCGATGAATCCACAGCCATTGGTCGGGATAGCGGCGAATCCAGCTCTCGATCGCCTGGGTGCAAAGCTGGGTTCCCGCCAGAATGTCGGCTGCCACATCCGCGGTGCGTGGAATCTCCAGCTCCTTTCCGAAGTGGAGCACGTAGCGGTCCTCCGCCCTCTCCCACAGCATGAAGCCCGGCAGCACGGCCGCGCCGGTCTTGCGCGCCATGTGAGCCAGCCCCGTCGCCGCGCAGGCCTGCTTGCCGAAGAACTCCACGAAGGCGCCCTGGGGAGGGGTCATATTGGTGTCCATGAGGATGCCGACCGTCTGCCCGTTGCGCATGGCCAGCAGCAGGCCGCGGGCGAAGTCGTCTTTGTGCAGTACGCGGTTGCCGTGCAGACAGCGGATGGCGTTGACGAACTCGTCCAGCCGCCGGTTGTCGAGGCGGCGAATGACCATGCCCATGGGATGGCCCATCAGCGAGTGGTAAAAGCTGGAAAGCTCCCATGCGCCCAGGTGCCCGGTGACGATCAGCACCCCTTTGCCGCGCGCCCGCGCCGCCAAATAATGTTCGAGGCCCTCGGCGCGTAGCCAGCCCTGGGTGTTTTCGACGGTGTAACGAGGCAAGCGGCAGAACTCGACCAGTTGCCAGCCCAGATGGCGATAAACCCCGCGCAGGATGCGCTTGCGCTCTGTCTTTGATAACTCCGGGAGAGCTAGCGAAAGGTTGCGCTCGCCCACCCGGCGCAGACGGCCCATCAACCGATAGACGCCGTAGGCAAGCACACCCGCCGCAATGCGCGCCAACCCGCGCGGAATGCGGCCCAGGCAGCGCGCCACGGTCACCGCCAGCCAGTATTCGATCGTTTCCCGCATCGCAAGAAGGCAAAGATCAAGTGTAGCGCCCGGAGCGGATTCCCGGCGTAAAGCCATGCGGGAGCGGCCAACTCGGCCCGCCCCCCGCATCTCACGCCTGCATATGTCGAGCCGCTATTGGCGGCTCTTGGCCGCCACGAAAGATTGCGCCACATCGCGCACAAACTCGACCGCTCCCGGCGGAACCGCCACGTCTCCCTTCAGAACCGACTGGAATTCCTGGGGCTGGCCATAATAAATCTCAGTATCTCCCTTGTTTTGGCTCACGCTGGTGCCGTCCAGGTCGATACCGGCGAACAGCCCCTTGCTGCGCGAATAGGTGAGCAGTTCGGCGCCCATCTTCCAGTCCGTCGAGGCTTCGGTATGGCGGCCGACAGGCCCCGCCGAGGCGGAGGCGTCGCCTCCGATCTTGAACTTGTTCTTGAGCAAGTCCTGGAAGCCGCGCTCGTTGACGGCAATCAGCACCAGATCGGTGGACTGGCCGCCGATCTGGAAGCCGAACGAGCCGCCCTCCATGCGAATGAAAACCGGCGCGCTCCAGCCGTGGCCTGTGCGGCAGGTCACCACGCCTTGTCCGTACTGCGCGCCCCACACGAACGCGCCTTTGATCATCCCGGGAACCACCCCGACGCAGGTGGCCTTCTCCAATATATCCATCGGAATGCTGCGGTCGTCGGCTGCCAATATCTGGTCCAGAACTCTCTTGGCCGAGTCGACGCGGTCTTGCAACGACTCCCGCGTGGACCCTGCCAACGCGGAACTGGGAAGCATGAAACTGAGGCAGATGGCTGCAAGTGTCTTCTTCATGGAGTATCCTTTCCATTTCCGCGTACCCGCGGTGCGGATTTCCGGTGTAGAACGAGATGCCGTTGGACTGGCGCGGCGGGCAACAATCGTTCCCGTTCAATGCGCGAAACCGCGCATCAAAATCAGCCTACAGCATCGAGGCTGGATACGCATCGACGGGAGCGCGGATTTTAAGGCAAAAATCTCACGTCTCTCGATGCGGCTGGGGTACGGCACAACCGGAATCGCCGATCTTGATTCCCCGATGGATCATTGGACGCGATGTTTGTAGGAAGGAGGCGTATTGTAGACGATAATTTTTGACCTAATCCGAAAAAAGAGGAGTTCCCAGGCTTCATGGAGGTCATGCATCCTGGGAACTCCTTTCCCCAGATCTGCGTTGTTTCTGGAAGTGAGTATGTCGGAAGCGGTCAATATTGCACAAGATTACAAAGGGAGTATGGATTTTAGTAATCATGTCGATTCTCTAAAAGTAACATTCCTGGCGCTCCGCAACCAGTTGGCATTCGTCGTTGGAGGGAGGGCTGATGTTAAATGTGCCGAATCTGAGTTCACATTGCTAAAAAAGAGGAGTTCCCAGGCTTCATGGATACCATGCATCCTGGGAACTCCTTTCCCCAGATCTGCGTTGTTTCTGGAAGAGAGTATGTCGGAAGCGTTCAATACCGCACAAGAGTACAAAGGGATTGTGAATTTTAGTACCCACATTTCTCGTCCTTTGGTAACGACGGCGGGCGGGGCGACTGGCGACGCTCGCCCCGCCGTCGATCGAGAAATGGGGCTCCTGCCATAGAGCCGTTGGAGGCGCGCATCGAGAGTTCAACCCGGTTGTCCACGCCCGCCTTGCGCATCAGCCGACCCACGTGAGCCTTCACCGTGCGCTCCTCGATGCCTAACTGACGTCCGATCTCGCGGTTCGATCTCGCCTTGAGGATCAGTTCCAGCACCTGACGCTCACGGTCGGTGACGTGGGATTTGGAGCTGGTAAGGCTGGAGTCGGGGTACGCGAGCAGCCGGTCGATCAGCTTAGAGAGCAGCCGCCGCGGCGCCCAGATGGAACCGCTGGTCACTACGTCGATGGCTTGACGAACCATCCGCGGGCTGGCCGAAAGGTCCAGATAGGCGCGCGCCCCCGCGACGATGGCATTCATCACCAGTTCGTCATTGCCTTCCGGTCCGATCACGATCTGCCGAAGGCTAGGCCGCAGCCGTCGAATGGCTTCCAGAGTCTCCAATCCGTCGGAGGAAGCGTTCAGGTCCACTACCACGTAATCCAGCGTCCTGGCGGTGGCCAGATCCTTCATGGTCACGGCTACCGGAAGCACGGGCGCTCCACCTCCCTGGCTGCATTCCTCGAAGATGCTGGTCAAACCGGCCATGCGCACCGGTTCGTCCGCCATCAATCCAACGCGAATCGGCTTGGAACTGGACATCGAATGCATCAATCGCAACTCCCCACTTCCGGCAAGAGAGCCTGCCACGCGCGGTGAAGTCCTGTCTTCGCCGCACGGCAATCTTCCACCCTCGCGCCTGTTCAGATGAGACCGTGGCCGCGGACCTCAGAGCCTGGGAAGCACGATCCCCTGCTGATCCCGATACTTGCCCATACATCGGCGTAGCCGATATATGGGCCTGGTCGGAGCGGAAAAAACAGAATCCGGCACAGCCCTTCGTTGGCGTAAACCCTGGCCGGAAGCGGAGTGGCATTCGAGATATCCAGGGTCGCGAATCCCTCCCATTCCGGCTCGAATGGCGTCGCGTTCACAATCGTTCCGCAACGCTCGTAGGTCGACTTCCAGACGCAGATCGTCAATACATCGTGGGGAATGCAAAAATTTTCCACCGAACGCGCCTGGGCAAACGAATTCCGAGTAGCGATCGCGGACTCGGCCCGCGCGGACCTTCATATCGCTGAACGGTTCGATCGTCCGGTGCTGTATGGCTCGCTCCCCGATCCGACCGTCGCTCCAAATGGACATACAACTCCCCTAGCGAACCAGCGTTTGCCTGTCAGGAAAAATTTCTGGACTTTTCTTCAATTTGTCTTCGACTTGATATTCCATATTACGGAAGTGAGGTATCGTTGACAATAGAAATATGGGGTTATCGCACCGACTTTTTTTGCCGGGTCGGTTCATCGGCTACCCAGCGGTCGCAATTCCCTGAGGATCGCCAAACCGGCAAACTCATTCGCTCGTTCGGTTTATCGCCTGGAATACGTTCCAGGAAATACCGTCATTGCGCGGTTTTCCGTCCTTCCAAGACCGCCGGTTCAAAAAACCGAACAAAACCTGTAGCATCATTGCAGCGAGGCGTAGTACATTCATAGCAGTTGGGCCGCGAGGTTACCCATTGATTAAGCAAGACATCGTACATCAGGTCATCGAGCGCACGGGCCTTCCCCGCACCAAGGCGGAGGCTGCCGTCGATACCGTCTTCACGGGCCTCAAAGAGGCTCTGACCGCCGGTGAGCGCATCGAATTGCGCGGCTTTGGCGTCTTCAGTGTCCGCGCCCGCAAAACCGGCATCGGCCGCAACCCCCGTACCGGCACCGAGGTCAGCATTACCCCCGGAAAAGCCGTCCGCTTCAAGCCCGGCAAGGAACTGCATACGCTGAGTACTGGCGCGCCGCCCGCCTCCGAATAACGCCTCGCTCGGTGCCGCTAGCGTTCCTCCCTTGCGGATCGGGAACCGATGAGTTCGTGAAATCCACGCTTCGTCGGAAAAGGAGTGAGGGATCGAATATCCTTAGCTTTTGTGGGAACTTGAACAGTGGGACTGCTCGAGTTCGCCAGATGCCGGTTCCATCCCCAAGAACGACAGTTGAACCCCGCCGTTTGCACCTGCTTGAATCTTCAAGCGCCTGCCGTCATTGGGATTTCACCAAATCGGCATCTCCCAGAGCATTTTCGTCAATGCTCGCGTAACGATCCCTTGACCGCCCCGAATGGCGTCAACCGGAGTCTTTAGGGCGATTTCCGCTGCCAGGCTGGCACGAGCCAAACATGGCTTTGGCCACCGGTTGCCGCATTTCTCTTGCGGTGTTACCCGCGCACCGAAACACCCGAGAACGACAGCACCGCCAAGCCGCGAACCGGCTGACCGAAGCGGAGAGCAGGCGCAAAACGGCTGGTCAGCAGCAGGTTCTCCACCTGCGAACGGGTTGCATCGTCGCTGGGACCGGAGACGATGCGATAGTCGTACACCTGCCCGGAGCCGTTGACATAGGCCTCGATCACCACTGGGGCGGAGACATCGCCGATCCGGTTCTCTCCGGCGTCCGTGGAGAGGTAAAGCAGTCGGGGGCCGCTGACCATCCCCAGCGGTTCCCCGGAATTGGCCTGTGCCGACTCCGGCTGGGCAAACATGGTGGCCAGAACGATGACCGTGCCCATCAGCAGCACCGCGCCGGCAAAACCTGCCGAGGCCTGGAACAAGAACGGTCCCACCGTATTTCTCCAGGCCAGATTCCAGGCATGGAATGGACTCTGGAGCTTGCGCGCCCGCTCCTGGCCGACGGCCACGCGAATACGCGCCAGCAGATCCTCCGGCTCCGGAACCCGGCCCAGACCGGCCAGCAACGATTGCGTTCTCTTCAGCTCTGCCCACTCGTCGGCGCACTCCCGACAGCGTTCCAAATGTGCGCCAATCTGCTGCATCTGGCGTCCATTCAGGCGACCGTCCAGATACTCCGAAAATCGCGCTTGCATCGCATCGCAACAGCTCATCGCGCCTCCTCTCCCAGGGGCATATCGAATTCCCTTCGACCCGTCTGCGCCGCCGGAGCCGTCAAAATTGCTTTCAGCATGGCGCGTCCGCGCACCAGACGCGACTTAACGGTACCCAAATTCACGTCCTGCATAGCCGCCACTTCCTCGTAGACGAAACCCTCTATATCGCGCAGAATCAGCGTGGTGCGGAACGGTTCCGGGACGGCGTTCAGGGCCGCCTCCACCCGTACTCGGGTCTGCACATGCGCCGCCATCTCGTACGGCGACTCGGCCGGGTCCACCAGCAGATCCTTCAGCCGCACCGGCGCCCCGCATTCGCCTTCCAGCATCTCCTGCTCGATAGGGACTTCCTGCTGTCTGTGTCGCGTCCACCAGCGCCGCTGGTTCGAGGCCTCGCGCAGAGCTATGCGGTATATCCAGGTGCGCAAAGACGACCCGCCGTGAAAGCTGCCCACCCCTCGGAAAACCTTCACGAAGACTTCCTGGGTCAAGTCGGCGGCATCGGCGCGGTCCTGGACGGTGCGCGCCAGCAGCGAGTAGATCGGTTGACGGTAGCGCGCGATCAGCCACGCGAATGCTTCCTCGGAGCCGGACCGAAGTTCCTCGATCAGAGCCGATTCCTCGGATTGCAGCGCCAGCGCGCTGGTTAGGTTGCCCATGGTGAGTTCCGCCTGCATACAGCGTCCTCCCACTTTACCGCAACTCAAGCAGACTTGGCATCTGCCAAATCCGCTCCGGGAAAAAACACCCTATTTTCAGTTGCTCTCACTCCGCCAACACACGAAAATTGCCGTCGGAAATCCATTGCCGCTCAGCAAGCGCGGGAAACGGAGTACGCATCCAGCGTGAATTCCCCGCACTCTCTATTGTCTTAGACACCGGAAGCCCCCTGAAGTGTTCCCGGACAAGCGCGCTATTCTTTGGCGGAGTCCGATTGCAAACCAATTCCGAAGGTCCGCCAGAGAATCCAGGCAAGTACATTCTCCGTCTACTCCTTGGGTCGAGGCCAGCGCGCTTCCACGGTGGTCCCGAGGCCGCCGCGCGGTCGGAATTCGCAGCGGACCACAGCCCATACCGGATCGGCGGCTTTGACCACGTCTTCCAGCACCTGGTTGACGATGTTCTCTTGAAAAATACCCAGATTGCGGTAACAGAAGAGGTATTCTTTCAACGATTTCAGCTCCAGGCAACGCTCGCGCGGCATATAGCGGATGGTGAGCAGGCCGAAGTCGGGCAGGCCGGTCTTGGGGCAAACCGAGGTCAACTCAGGATCGTCGATGAGTATCTCGTAGCCGGAAAACTGGTTTTGCCAGGTTTCGATGACGGGAAAGGCGAAATCCAGGCCGGCGTGGGCGTGTTCGTCGGTATAGCGCGATTCAAGGGCCATGCTTTCATTGTACGAGGGGCGACGAATGAGTGTGGATGCTGAAATTGAGAACCTGTTAACACTACCTCAGACGGTGTCGATTGCGGCCAGTCTATCTCAATGTATTCCTTCACTTGTTGGATAAGAGCTCACTCACTGCCAGCGGGAGCGATGCCGCCAGTAGTCATACGATGTAGATCTCGTTTCAGCCTGCAGTGAACCGCTGAATTCCTCTAATCTCAGAATAGGCAATTGACAGTGCCTGACGCAGCTTGGTATGTTCTTGGCTTACATCACACTGGAGGAGTCTTCATGCCATGCGTCGATAGGGCAAAGATTATCGCAGAGGCAGCGGAATGGAATGGAACGATGTATGGCCATGGCATCCAGCAAAAGCGCGTAGAAGGAGATTGCAGCGGGACCGTCAGAGCCATCTACAAAGCCGTGGGGATCGAGATCGTTTTTGGTGCGATGCCCTCAGGGAGCGGAGCCGAGGGCATCCGCAATTCTCCATCGCTTACTCAAGCATTCCACCCCGCACCTGGAGATGTTGTGTATTGGAGTGCTCCGTATCATCACGTGATGATCTACGCCGGAAACGGATATGCGTGGGGAGCGCGCAGTACAGGTAAAACATTTGGATACTTTCCATTGGTTTGGTTCGGAGATAAGAAAAGTCAGCCCGCATTTCTGACCAGTTCTGTTATATGCAGCCAATAAAAGGAGATACGTGAAGATATTCTTGGCAATCTGCTTGGGAATCGCGGTGGCATCCTCTGCCTATGCCGATAATCAAGGCGATGCCCTTCGCAAACGCGTAACCGATTTTTGCACTGCCGAGTTTAAGGGCGATGATGCTGCGCAGGCCGATTTTATTCTAGACAGTTTAAAAGAAAAATATATAGTCGATTTTAGAGATGAGCCTGTTGATGTCGTGAAGTCATTCCATATCGTCTCCATCGCGGTAAACGGAGATTCTGCCAAAGTTGTCGTCGAATACGATGTGATCGCGCAATTTCGGAATGTCGCGTATAGCGGTTATCCCAATCTCAAGAAATCGCAAGCTATTCCTTTTAAGCGAGCGGACGAATTCATCCCCGCGCACCTCCCGCAATTCAGGCAAAGCACCACATGGAAGTTCGATCACTCGGACGGCCAGTGGTACCTCATCAGCAGGCGAATTCCGAAAGTGTCAAAGGATGGTCTGATTGAAGTACTGAAAAAAGATGTTGCGCTGGATTCAGAGATTATAAAAATGGATCCAACACCGCATACGCCTTCCGAATATGTTCGCGCTTGGAACGAGAAAAAGATAAAGACTCTTGAAGAACTGGAACCGAATGGGAAATAGCACTTTCCTGGTTTGATTTCATTGCCGTCTATGGAAGACGTTTCTGTGACTTTGTTTGGGAACAGTGTGTGCATTCTTGCCCATGCCGATATCACAAGCGATGCCCTTCGCAAACGCGTAACCGAGTTTTTGCACGGTGGAGTTTAAGGGGATGATTATGGGCGGGTCTATTTTATTCAGGCCCACGGCTGTCCGGTTAAAAGTCGAACAGAATCAGTTGGTTGGAGTGGTTCTGTAGCTCTTCTTGGGAGTCGAATCTCTGAAGTGCCTGTAGAATGGGGGTTTTCTCGAACAGAGTTAGACTGA
>Ga0181520_10004776_pt1 | contig 22291 bp, 19 predicted proteins | sample PEATcosm2014_Bin_29_FD_132451 | JGI IMG/M metagenome (GOLD analysis project Ga0181520, IMG submission 132451) | Peatland microbial communities from MTU Mesocosm Facility, Houghton, MI, USA - PEATcosm2014_Bin02_30_metaG | ecosystem: Environmental > Terrestrial > Soil > Wetlands > Peat | place...
GTCGCGGTGCCGCTCAACGAAACCTGCTGAGGGCTGGATGCTGCATTGTCCGTGAAAGCAATTGCGCCGGTTCGCGTCCCTGTGGCAGTTGGAGTGAACGTGACGGAGATTGCGCAGCTGGCACTTGCCGCCAGGCTCGAAGAGCAGGTGTTCGTTTGGGCAAAGTCGCCGGAGGCAGCAATGCCGCTGATTGCAAGCGGGCCCGTTCCAGTATTAGTCAAGGTAATGGATTGTGCCGCGCTCGTCGTGCTGACCGCTTGGCTGGCAAACGTCAGGCTTGTTGGCGAAAGGCTGACAGAAGGTGTGGCCGCCTGGCCGGTGCCTGTCACGGAAATATTCGTAGGCGAATTCGAACCGTTGCTGGTAACAGTGATTGTCCCAGACTGCACGCCTGCGGCCGCAGGCACAAAGGTCACGGTCAGCGTCGCAGACTGTCCAGCATTCAGAGTCATAGGAACGCTAATTCCACTGGTCTGGAAAGCGCTGGAATTGCTGTTGATCTGTGAGATGGTCACGCTCGTGTTGCTGGTGTTACTCAGCGTTGTGGTGGTTGTGGCGCTCTGGCCAACCGTAACGGTCTCGAAAGACAGACTTGTTGGCGAAGCGGCTAGAGTTCCTTCCGCGCCCGCCTGTTCCGGGAACTCATACGCACCAATGTCATAGGCGGAGCCCTGCGGCCGCATGACACCGTCATAATCGGTGCCAAGCTGCACGGTCGCGCCGCTATCAATCGCGGGACTACCTTTCAGCAAATGGAAATCACTGTTTGCCAGGTTCGCGAACATCGGATCGCCAACAACGCTTTCGGAGAACACGCCCAGCGGGTTTCCAGCACCGAAGAATAGATTGTTCGAGCCGGTAACAAATGACAAATTCGTGTCGAGTGAAACGTACTGCTGGCCACTCAGCAAATAGAAAATGTTGTTCGTTAGGTTTGTGGCGCCGAATGCGCGAATCGCGCCGGCGCTGGCGCCGCCCAAGGCGCCCGAATTGTAGATCGTGTTGTTGTATACATTGACCGGCACGCCGGAGCCGCCACCAACCACAATCGCAGCGTATCCGTACCCGGCAGCCGTGCCTCCTGGTACCGGCCCAGTTCCCGAGTTGGCGATGATGTTGTTATACACAACAACCGCGCCTTGCGAGGGGTCCACCGTACCGAGTGCGATCGCTTCACACCGGGTTCCTTGAATATAGTTATCATGGACCGAATAAGAATATTGTGATCCGGTATTGGCGTGTGCTCCTATGGCATTGCACCCTCGAGTATTGGATATCGTATTCCATCCAATCTCCACGCCATTCGTTCCCAGCAGGTACATCGTCTGGTAGGACTCAAGGTTTGCGTTCGTGGTCGAACCGCTGTCGTGGATTTTGTTGCCGAGGAAAGCGAATGAGGAGCCACCGTTGGTTCCGATGCAAGCTCCCGAGCCGTAGCCATTTGGACACGAAATGTCGCTGTTGGCGAGGCGTATGCCACTCACGTTTGCCGTCGACACCGCTGCCAGTGCACCGCGAATCACAAGGCCTGACAGAACCCAGTTACTCGCTGTGATGTCGATGCCCGTGGCAAGCCCTGTACTGGAACCGATCGTGACCACGCTGTTCGGGTAAGCCACTATTGCCATTGGCGAGGATGCTGTTCCTCCGCGGCTGAGAACCAGCGCGCTGTTGTTTGCACTGGCGGTGTTCTGCGCGCCAGTTGCGGAAACGCTTACGGAAGTTAGCATGCTGCTGCTCGTCGCCGCCGGACTCCTGACATATCCATTTTCGAGATAAATAATGTCGCCGGCCTGCATGATATTAACAGCATGCGTGACGGTCAGCCACGGTGCACTATAGGCGCCGGATTGACTGTCGCTTCCGCTTTTCGAAACAAAGTAGATGTTGCCGGAGCGAACAGTGAACGGGATGCTGTTGCTCGCGATCCCGCCGACATTGGCAACGATACTGCCAGTCTGTGCCGCTGATCCGAGCTGGAACGTCACGGACGAATCTGACCACGACTCGTAGCTTGCCGCGCTTGCACCGCCAACCGTGACGCCCGAAGAACCCCGCGCGCTTCCAAAGCCTTTTCCATGAATCGTCACAAACGCGCCAGCATTGTTCTGGCCCCCGGTATTTGGACCGGAGACGAGATCTGAGTAGAAGATTGTTGGGGGGAGATTCTGCGCGAATGCAACAGATGCCGCGAAAATTATGACAAATACGAAAATCATTTTCTTCATTTGGGCCTGAACTCCTTCCGGAACGCGACCAACTTTCAGTAGCAAGAATCCGGCACTAAAAATGTGGGCGCTGCGACTGGTCCTTTGAGCTGAAACGAAGCGAACTCGCCTGTCCGCTACAGAGCACACTTCACCTGTCCAACTCTGAGAGCGAGATCCCTAGGAACCTCGCGAATGGAGTTAGTGGCGGCAAACCCGCGCTGTAGTCCGATTCAGTACGATTCGATCAGCATGCGAAATATGCCGCGTAATTCGCAGGTTGTGTTTGCTGAAGTGACGGTAGCAGAGATCGCTGGAGGAAGGATGGAAATAGCAGTGTTGAACCCACTCCAAAGTACTACTCTTTCGTGCGGAGGGGCGTGTACAAACAGCTTAGTCTTCTTATTTTAGGAATAGGACGACAAGCTTAGCGCCTGCAGGCAGTTCTGCATTTGCTGCAGAGTACATGCTTACTGGACTAGTCACAAAACTGCATCGGGATCAGCTCAGTGCAGGTCTGTCAGTAAGTTGCGTATCTCGTTTGCGTGGGGTGTCTTGGGATCAAGTTTAAGGGCTTCTTCTAACTGTTGCCTTGCGTTCTCGGAATCCCTGGTTCCCTGATAAGCCAGACCAAGATGGTATCGGAATGTTGGATTTCGAGGTGTCTGCTTTACTGCACTTGTGAGCAGTTCTACCGCAGACTGATAATTCCCCTTTTTGCAATAGGCCCATGCAAGTGTGTCGGCGGTATCCGGCGAGGTTGGCAATCCGCGACGGGCAACTTCTGCCAGAGAGAGCGCGCGGTCAATATCGCGATTTTCATCAAGTAGCAGCACCGCGAGATTATTCGATAGCAGCAATGCGTTCGGATTCGCACGCAGACCTTTCTCATAAGTAATGTGTGCAGCCTCGGTGAGTCCGAGTGACTCTTGTAGATGGGCCACTGTCACATACGCGCCAACATCGCGCGGGGATGTTTCCATCCAACGCTCACCGGTGCTCAGCGCCTCTCGAAGCATACCTCGCGATTCCTGTGTTTCTACTAATAACAGGTATGCAACGTTGTTATTCGGGTCGAGCGCAATTGCGCGCCGCAGCGCGTCTTCCGACTGGGCAAGCCTTCCACAGCGCTTCTGCACGCTCCCCAATATCACGTAGAAAGGTCCATACTCCCCAGCGAGTCGAATCTGCGACTCGATCCTCTGGACCGCCTGCTCCATCCGGTTCTGCTCCATGAGCATAGCCGAGAGGTTTCCCAGGGCGGTCGCAGATTTGGGGTCCAGAGCAAGTGCCTTTTCATAGAGCGCTATTGCCTCGCGAGAACGCTTCTGCATCTGCCGTATTCCCGCGAGACCGTTGTAAGCATCCGCCATAGCGGGCGCAAGCCTCATCGCTGTGGCAAAATCGTTCTCTGCTCGTTTCAAATCCTGGCGCTGTACGAAAACAGCCGCGCGGAAAAGATATCCCTCAGGCTGGCCAGGCGCCGCCAAAATCAACTGTGCAGCGTTCTCCTCCAGCGCCCTCCAGTCGCCTTTCTGCAATGCGTGCCGCGCCAGTGCGCGCCGGGCATCCAGAGAAGCTGGTTGTTGTTTGGCGGCGGTCGTCCACTCCCACTCTGCCTGATTCAACTCTCCCTCGGATTCCAGACACACGCCGAGAAGGTAGCGCGCCGACGCAAAACTGCCATTGTCTTCCAGTGCGCTCCTGAGCAGCTTTTCGGCGCTCGCATAATCATGACGGCCGGCAAGGATTTGTGCCTTGAGTACCATCGCGTCCGTGTCTTTGGGAAACAGATGTAGTTGCTCGTCAACCAGCTTTTCTGCTTCGATGGCCAGTCCCGCATGAAGTGCGACTTCGGCATAGCTCTTGCGAATCCTGCCATCATAGGAAAACCGCTGGTACAGGCTGGCGAACTCGGTCACCGCCTTACTCATCTGTCCGGTCGCAAGATACATGTCGGCGAGCATGCGGCTGGCGTTGACATCGTCCGGCATGGTGCTTCTGGCCTCAGCCAGAGCTTGTTCTGCATGGGCCTGGTCCCCGCGATCCATGTAGAAGCGCGCAAGTTCGGCGCGGACCCCGGCATTCCTTGGCTGAACCGCGACAGCCTTGCGGTATTCCTCCTCGGCTTGGTCATAGCGCGTCTGTCTTTCAAACAGCTTCGCCAGCGCGACCCTGGCCGCCGCTGAATTAGGATCGACTTGGATCGCCTGCCGTATGCTCTGTTCTCCGTCGTGTTCCTCCTGCGAAGCCAGCTGCAGGACAGCCAGCGTGAGATAGGAGTCGCTGCGGTTCGGAGCGAGATGAATCGCCACCTGCATTTCTTCCCGTGATTCGTGTTCCAACCCCTTCAGCTGATCGATGGTGGCCATCAGAATATGTGCATCGACGCTCTTCCCGTCCGCACGCAATGCGGTCTCGGCGTGTTGTTGCGCCCCGGCAAGATTGTGCGATGAAATGTCGAGATTCCCCATTTCCACGTTTGCCAGCACGTGGTTGGGTTGTAACTCAAGCGTTTGTTTCAGCTCCTGGTAGGCGGCAGGCCAGTTCCTGAGCTTTTCGAGCGACTGCGCCAACCCGAAATGTCCATCCACAAATCGGGCATCCTTGGCGAGCGATGCGGCAAACTCCACCCTGGCTTGCTCGTAGTTTCCCTTCTCATAGGCAGACACACCCTGCTGATAATGTTGTCGCTTGTTCGCCTCGGCTCGGCCCGAACAGGCGGTTTCCGTAAGAGTCAGGGGCATTGCCAAAACGGCGAGCACAAGGACGACGATCGGCATCGGACGGGTTCGAAACATAGCTAGGCTCCAGAACATTGCACAGTGACGAGCAGCAATCCACGTTCCACAAACTCACAAGCCGCAGCGCCACTTAAACGCCGAGTCAGTCGCAATGGGATGAGAAGTTTGCTGAACAGAAGTGTGAAAACAATTGCACACTAGTTGTGCATTCATGTGGTTTGCCCCCTGGGATTATCGTGCTCTGAGCCGCCTGTCCACTGAATGAATCGGGGAGGAAGCCAGCGACCGTGCCGGTGATTCCCAATCCGGTCTCGTCATGGCACACGGCTTGCACACTGCAAATTCGGAACTCTTCTGCCCTGCTCTAAAGCACTCGTGTTTAGACATGGCGGGTCCCGGAAGGACTTTGCGGCCATGAAGAAGATTTTAGTTCTGGTGTTAGTAACGCTTGTCCAGATGTCAACGCAGACTTTGGCTCTATCCACGGAATCTGGGTCAACCAAGGCACCGGCTAGCGCAAAGACACCCGTCTCCGCTCCCGTCAGCGCTGAGTATGTGATTGGAACCGAAGATGTCCTGCAGATCAATGTGTGGAAGGAAACGGATATTTCGAGTTCTGTTCCGGTGAGGCCCGACGGCAAGATCTCCTTGCCCTTGTTGAATGACGTGCAGGCTGCGGGATTGACCCCCTTGCAACTGGCAGGCGACATCAGCGAGCGGCTGAAGCTGTACATCACCGAACCCCGCGTGACCGTAATCGTGACGGCCATGAACAGCCGCAGGGCTTACGTGATGGGCCAGGTAACACGGCAGGGTGCGGTCCCACTTATCTCCAATCTTACCGTTTTGCAAGCGCTTTCGGCGGCGGGCGGCCCAGTTCAATATGCCAATACAAAGAAGATCTACATCCTCCGCACGGAAGAGGGGAAACAGCAGAGATTGCCATTCAATTACGACGCCGTGATCAGAGGCAAGAATCCAGAGCAAAACATCATTCTCAAACCCGGCGACACAATTGTGGTTCCGTGAGGCGAAGGCCGTGAAACTCGAAATCCTGGGAAGACTGCTGGTATTGGCCAGCTGCGTGTTTGCGGCAACAGGCCTGGCTGCTCAGGGAGCGCCCGTTCCCGCGCTTCAGGGAGTTCCCTCGCCGATGTTTGTAACCGACCTGACGGACAGCCCGGTCACTCCGGATGAGCATCCGCTTACCGGCGGGCAGAGCCTCGGCATCGGCTCCTGGGGACCGAAGCATAGCACCCTCACTCCCTCGCTGAGCGTATCCGAGACGCTCGACTCAAATCCACTGCTGCTGAACTCCAGCAGCGGAGGTTACAAGGGATTCACCAACTTTGGTGGGGGCGTGCAGTGGACGGAGTACATCGGGCGGGATTTGGAGATTCGCTACGTCGGGGCACTGCAGTACGACACCCGAGCGCGATTGCAGGGCTATAGACAACTTACGCATTCGCAAAGCGGCATCATCAGCCGGAATATTCAGTTCAGAACCTGGAATCTGCAAATCAATGACGAGGTGCAATACTCACTGGGCTCGAATTTCAGCGCCTCGGGCATGGGATCCATGGTCAACCAGACCGGTCAGTCTGGGTTGTCCAACATGCCGCTACCGACCTCCCTGCAGCCTAATCTTTTACCTAACCAGAGCATATTGACCGGGCAGGTTGGAAGAGTCGCAAACACCGCGTTGGTCGAGCTGGATGCGCATCTGAACGAGCACAACATCGCAAATCTGGTAGCCTCCTATGGACTGTTGCGGTTCGACTCAAGCCTGCTTACGGGCACCGAGCAAGCGTCGATTGTCACAGGGTACAACCGGACGGTTACTGCCCGCGACTCGATAGGCCTTGAGGGTGCATACACTCGCTTCTTATATCAGGACTCCAGCGCCTCCATCTCCACCGAGACATTCTCGTTACGCTATGCCCGGCGAATATCTGGTCGTAGCAGTGTAGAGGTCGGTGGAGGGCCTGAGGTCACACAGTCCCGTTTCTCGCAGCCGTCCCAGTCCTATCTCGGCTGGCAAGGGCGCGCTACGTTGCAATATCGACTCCACCGCTTGAATCTGAGCGCGCAGGCAGTGCGCACGGTTTCCGCGGGAGCCGGCGTGCTGCAAGGGGCTACCAGTAACACCGGGCAGGGGGCGGTCGACTGCCTCCTCACGCAGTACTTGTCCATGTCACTCAAGGCTGGAGTCTCGCGCAATCAGCAGCTGGACACTGCGCAGGGATATGACACTCAGTATGCCGGGTTCGTAGTTAATCGCAAGAGTGGCCGTTACGCGGGTCTTTTCATCAGCTATGACTTCCAACGCCAGACCACAAGCTCGGTTTGCACGGGAGCGGCATGTAGCTACGCCGGGTTACGGAACGTCTTCGGCATTGGATTCTCATGGAACTATCGCCCGATCGGCACCTACTAGCTTGACGGCGTCCCTGCACCGGACATGCGGAAGTAATGAGGGACGGAAGATTTCCTTTTCCACTGCGCAATTCATTGCAGAAGGGACCATCACATGAATCCAGGACGAAGGATCGAGGCCTGAAAAGCACATCTTTACAGTCATCTTGGCGCTCCACGTCGGTTTGGCTGCTTCCGGAACTCTGGCAGGCGGATTGCACTTGGGTATTGGGAGTTCGCAACTATTGGAGGAAAGATGGAAAGGTCAACTGCTGCAGCGACCGCAATGCAAGCTAACGTAACTGCACAACCGATCGCAAGCGCCATAAAATCACAACCGATTGCTCCTTTCTCCTATCACAATCCACTGGATCTTCGGATCCGGCCAGCCGTGAACAAGGCGTTGTCGGTTGGCATTATTGGCTATGGATATTGGGGGCCCAATATTGTTCGCAATTTCCATATGCAGGATGACTCACAGGTCTCGATTGTTTGTGACCGCCGTCCTGAAGCTCTCGCCAGGGCGGCTAAATCGTACCCTGGGATGGAGGTGACCTCCGACGAGTTGGAGGTGCTGCGCTCACCCAACGTTGATGTAGTGGGCGTGGTTACGCCAGTCTGGACGCACTTCGAATTGGCCAAGGCCGCTCTACTGAATGGGAAACACGTGTTCGTTGAGAAACCGTTCACCTCGACTTCCGAACAAGCTGAGGAACTGATCGAACTCGCGGCGCGCAAGCATCTGAAGATCATGGTGGATCATACATTCCTCTTCACGGGCGCTGTTCGCAAGATCAAACAGTTGATCGAGGCTGGCGAGCTCGGAGATCTCTACTACTACGACACCACGCGTGTAAACCTCGGCCTGTTTCAACACGATGTGAACGTGATCTGGGACCTGGCCCCTCACGATCTCTCCATCATGGACTACCTGCTGCCGGCCAAGGCCGAAGGGCTGGTCGCAACCGGACAAAAACACATCAATGGCGTGGAGGACGTGGCCTACATCACCGCGTATTACCCCAACAAGCTAATTGCGCACGTCAACGTAAACTGGCTCTCGCCGGTAAAGGTGCGAACCACGCTGGTGGGCGGCGACAAGAAGATGCTGATGTGGAACGATTTGGAATCCGACGAGAAGATCAGGATTTACGACCGCGGCGTGCGCATGAACACCCGTGAAGGCGTATACGATCTGCTCGTCAGCTACCGGTCCGGCGACATGTGGGCGCCACAGATTGAGAACACCGAGGCGCTCAAACTCGAACTCGGATACTTCAACGAGTGCATTCTTCAGGATAAGACCCCGATTAATGATGGCTGCGCTGGGTTGCGCATTGTGAAAATGTTGCAAGCCGCCGACGAGTCGCTGCGCAATCGAGGTGCCCAAGTCGTTTTATGAGTGAACTCGTCTGCATTGCGCCCGATGTGAAGCTGGGGAAGAACGTCCGGCTTTCGAAGTTCATCAACCTCTACGGTTGCAGCATTGGCGAGGGAACCAAGATTGGAGCCTTCGTTGAGATTCAAAAGAACGCTACAGTCGGGCAGAACTGCAAGATATCAAGCCACACATTTATCTGCGAGGGTGTCACCATTGAGGACGAAGTCTTTGTGGGCCATGGCGTGGTTTTCGTAAATGATACCTACCCGAGGGCGACCAACCCCGATGGTCAGTTGCAAACGGAACAAGACTGGGTCGTGGAGAAAACCCTGGTACAAAAGGGCGTCTCGATAGGCTCCGGTTCCACCATTCTCTCAAAACTCACGATCGGCGAACACGCCATCGTAGGGGCGGGCAGCGTTGTTGTTAAGAGCGTACCCGCTTATGCAGTCGTGGCTGGAAATCCAGCACGGGTGCTGCGCTATCTACAAACGGAGGCGGTCGCCAGATGAATACTCCAGTCCCATTCCTTGATCTCATCACTCCCAACGTCGAAATTGAATCCGAGTTGATGGAAGTGGTCCGCACGGCTTTGCGCAGTGCTTCCTTTATCGGCGGCCCTGTACTGAAGACCTTCGAAGAGCATTTCGCCTCATTTGTCGGGGTCCCGGAATGTATAGGCGTAGCCAGCGGAACTGACGCGTTGCGGTTTGCGCTGATCGCAGGCGGGGTGAAGCCGGGCGATACGGTGCTTACGGTCGCCAACACGTTCATTGCAACCGCCGAAGCGATCACTCAGGCCGGCGCGTTCCCCGAGTTTATTGAAGCGGATGACCGAACCTACAACATGAATCCCGGGCAGCTGCGCTCCTATCTGGAGGCTTGTACACTGGACGCCAGCAGCGGGTTGCGTCTGGGGCGCCGCACGGGCACGCCGATCAGCGCAGTGCTTCCCGTACACCTATTCGGTCAGATGGTCGATATGGACGCAATTGCCGAGATTGCGGAGGAATTCCACCTGTTGGTTTTCGAAGATGCGTGTCAGGCGCACGGTGCTGAATATCATTCAAAACGTGAGGGACGTTGGCGGAAGGCTGGTTCCATCGGCAGGGCTGCCGCATTCAGCTTCTATCCAGGCAAGAATCTGGGCGCATGCGGAGAAGCCGGGGCCGCCACAACCTCGGATGCAGCGGTAGCGCGCCCCATTCGAATGCTCCGCGATCACGGCCAAGCCAGCAAGTACTATCACGAGATGGTTGGCTACAATGGAAGGCTGGACGCCATTCAGGCTGGCTTCCTGGACGTAAAGCTCAAGTACCTGCCGCGCTGGACAGAACTCCGTCGGGCTGCAGCCAAGCGGTACGATGCGATGTTTAAGGGTGTTCCGGGTGTCGTTATCCCCTTCGTGCCGCAAGGTTCAAACCCCGTCTATCATCTTTACGTCATAAGGGTCGCCAACCGCGATCAGGTACAGGCGCAGCTTATGCAGGCGGGTATTGGCACCGGGATTCATTACCCAGTACCAATTCACCTCCAGAAGGCGTACGCGGATCTTGGCTACCGGAAGGGCGATCTTCCGGTGACGGAGATCCTTGCTTCAGAGTTCCTTTCCCTTCCAATGTTCCCCAATCTCACAGTAGAAGACCAGCAGCGGGTGGTGCGGGAGGTGGCAAAGGCGGTGGAATCCTCGCCTAGACAATTTTCGGCAGTACGGGGCTAGTGACGGTATAGCCATTGACCCGACGGCTCCCTTATCTTGAGCCGCTCATAATACGACGTAACTTTCCTTCGCCCGAAGGAAGGAAGCCGCGTTTTCGCGGGTCCCGTGGACCCCTGAGCCCCAAAAGGGAGCTGTGCTGACTTATTGACAAATCGTGGAACTCTGCATTATTCTTCTCTTACCCCCCGTATCCCCCGCGGCGTCGTCAATCGTGCGTAAGGCTCTTGGATCTTTGAAACAATCTGTAGATTACTCTTGCACACGGTGAATAGCGCCCTCTCGGCGAGAAGCAGTCAGCATGCGTGAGTACAGCATTCGAGGTTCCTATGGCCACTGTTTCATTTCAAGCGTCCCGGTTCCCGATGTCAAACAAGCCGAATAAGACCCCATCCGGTTCGGCTGCCGGACGGCAGATCCTTATTGTGGGCAGCGAGTCGGCGGTACTGAACTACGTATGGGAGATGCTTGCCCGTGCTGACCTCCAATTGACCGCACTTACAAAAGAGCAAGCAATGATCCGGATCCAGAAGGGCTTGGTTCCCGATCTTATCCTGCTTCACGTTGTTGGTAGCCATACTCTGGAGACATTGAGCACGCTTCGCGAAGCTCGCCCGAGTGTTCCCATCATTGTGTTCTCTTCTGTCCACGATTCGCGATTCGTCGTGAAAGCGATGCAGATGGGAGCTTCCGACTACATCCAGCTTCCCTTTGATGTGGATGGCTTGCAGAACTCGGTCCGGCGCTTCCTCACGTTGGTCGGAGACGATGTGGAGCGGGAGACGACGCACGAAACCCCTCTGTTCGAGAACACTTCATTCGTCTGTGCCAGCGCACGCATGAATGAAATTCGCGGACAGTGCGCAATCCTGGCCCGCGTAGACCTGCCCATCCTCATCATGGGAGAGAGTGGTACCGGCAAGGAGATCGTTGCGCAGTACATCCACAAGATGTCGCCCCGTGCTCACCGTACGTTTCTGAAGGTTAACTGCGCCGCTATGCCTGCAGACCTGCTGGAGAGCGAACTCTTTGGATACGAGCAGGGAGCCTTCACCGGCGCGGTGAAATCCAAGCCCGGCAAATTCGAGATCTGCAACATGGGCATGATCCTGCTGGATGAGATCGGGGAAATGCCTCCGTCGCTGCAATCAAAACTCTTGCAGGTACTGCAGGATGGATCGTTTTCGCGCTTAGGCGGTCGCACGCCTATCAAAGTCGACGTCAGGGTCGTAGCTGCTACAAATATTGATATGAATACGGCCATCGCGACGCGAGCCTTCCGCGAGGATCTCTATTATCGGCTGAATGGTTTCTCCATTCACATGCCGCCGTTGCGTGAAAGAAAAGAAGAGATTCCGATTCTGATTCGCCATTTCATGCGTAAACTTTCGGACAAGTATGCGCGCCAGCCACTCGTAATGTCAGATCAGTTGCTGCAGGCCTGTATGGATCACGACTGGCCGGGCAACCTGCGCGAATTGGAAAACTGCGTGAAGCGGTTTCTGGTTCTTGGGGATGAGCAACACGTGCTTGCGGAGCTTCGAAATCCTCAGGGAAGGGCTTCTGTCCCTGTCCCGCAGGCAAGCGTGAATGTGGACACGGTTGGAGGATTGAAGAAACTGGCCCGTAACGCAATGGGCGAAGCCGAAACGGAAGCGATGAGCGAAGCATTAATCAGGCACAACTGGAACAGAAAGCGGGCCGCGAGCGAGCTGAAAATCAGTTACAAGGCGTTGCTATATAAAATTCGCCAGTACGGGCTCTCCCCCAACCAGGACCCTGAACAGCGGGTCAAGGCCGCCGCCGGACACTGAAGACCATGAACGATCCAGGTGAATTGAAAGACGAGTCCGTCAAGAAGTACAAGATTGTCATCAAGCGGCGGGATGGAATTGTCATTAAAGGGTACTTCTGTTCGGATGCGCCTTCTGACTTTAACTTGATGACCGGCAATTTGGAATCGACCTTTCACGAACTGCTGAGCAAGTGCATCTCCGAAAGCGGAGCCCCGCTGGATGTTGACTGGCCGCAGCTGAAAGCCGTCTTCTTCGTATCGTCCTTTGCCGGGGACCGCGAACAGCAAAATGTGCGCTTCTACACCAATGGCCCTGAGGTCAACAGCATTTGGGCCGAGATCGTTTTCAGTGATGGCGAAGTCATTGAGGGGTGCATTCAAAACTCTCTCGATCATCTGGAGAACGACGGGTTCTTTCTCCGTCCCTCCACCCCGCGCAGCAACAACCTGTTGATCTATGTAAACAAAGCTGCCATCGTGAGCTATCGTGTGCTGGGCGTGCGAACTCTGGGAAACTGAAGCCAGGCACTCCGGAGCGGCAACTTTCACCTGTCGATTGCCATTCTTACCGTACAGGATGCGGTGCTCCGGGTTCACTCGGCTGCAATCAGGATGCAATCACCGAACTTCGATCTGGAGCGAAGTCCGCCAGCATGTTGTCCAGACGCCAGCGGATTGAGGAGTGACTCGGCGGGTTCTCTTGAACCGTCCGCCGGGTAGATTCTGCGAGAATCGCTGGAGAGGAACTGCACATGTCCACGTTGATGCCAGCGATCTTCTTTGGGCACGGCAATCCGTTAAATGCCCTGCAACAAAATGCGTTCACAACCAACTGGGTGGCAATCGGAGCGGTATTGCCCCGCCCGAAGGCCATACTCTGCATTTCAGCCCATTGGTATGTCGAAGAGTCCGCGGTAACCATCAGCACTGCGCCGAAGACAATTCACGACTTTGGAGGCTTTCCCAAGGAGCTTTACCAGGTGCGTTATCCCGCGCCTGGCGACCCGGAACTGGCCGCACGCGTGCAAAACCTGCTGGCTCCGCTACCTGTGCGTTTCGACGAAAGCTGGGGAATCGACCACGGAACCTGGTCGGTGCTCCTCCACGTTTATCCCAAGGCCGATGTGCCTGTCGTACAGCTAAGCATCAACGCTTCGCAGTCCCCGGCGTTTCACTATGAACTCGGACAGCGCCTCGCCGTGTTGCGCGAAGAGGGAATCCTCATCATGGGCAGCGGCAACCTGGTGCATAATCTGCAAGCGTATGCTTGGCGAGATCCAGCGGCCGGGCCTTACGAATGGGCGGTTTCCTTTGAGCAGCGGCTGAAACAAGCGCTGCTGGCCGATCAGACCGAAGCTCTCATCGACTACAAACACAAACTCGGCCCGGACTTCAGGCTCGCCGTGCCCACTCCCGACCACTACCTGCCGATGCTCTACGTCCTCGGCGCACGCCAAACCTCCGAGGCCGTAAGTTTCCCGGTCGAGGGCATCGAGGGCGGTTCCATCTCTATGCTGGCAGTGCAGCTCGGCTAGCGCGGTTCCAGAGTTGCCGGGTTCCCCAGGCTATCGCCGACGCGTTTCGGCCATAGCCTGGGGAACAATGCCCGCGATCTCTTGCGGCCAGTCTTACTCACACGTTCTTTACTTCCTGAGCAAGTCGCGCCAGCGACGATTTCGCATCTCCGTACAACATGCTGGTGACGGATTTGAAGAACAGCGGATTCTCCAGCCCGGAGAAGCCGCGTCCCTGTCCGCGCTTCAGCACGATCACTGACTTTGCCCTGTCCACTTCGAGTATCGGCATGCCGGCGATAGGACTGTTGGGATTGTCGCGGGCGTCAGGGTTCACCACATCGTTGGCGCCCACAACCACGGCAACGTCAGTGGTTGGGAATTCAGGATTGATCTGGTCCATCTCGTACAACTCGCCGTAGGGAACATTCGCCTCGGCCAGCAGTACGTTCATGTGGCCGGGCATACGTCCGGCCACAGGATGGATGCCGTATTTCACCGTCACCCCGCGCTCTTCCAGGGCGTTGGCCAGGTCGCGTACAGCGTGCTGCGCCTGGGCCGTGGCCAAGCCATAGCCGGGAACGAAGACTACCTTGTTGGCATAGGCCAGCCGCACGGCCGCATCGTCCAGCGAGATCTCGCGCATCTCGCCCGCCGCGCCCGCGCCCGCGGCATGAATTACCGCGCCGAAGCCGCCAAACAAAACATTGGTGATTGAGCGGTTCATTGCCTTGCACATCAGGATGGAAAGGATGAAGCCAGAGAATCCATCCAGCGTACCGGCAATGATCAGGATGTTGTTGCCCAGCACAAATCCGGTAGCGGCAGATGACAACCCGGCGTAGCTGTTCAACAGCGACATCACCACCGGCATGTCGGCCGAGCCAATAGGAATTACCAGCATGATGCCGAAAACGAAGCCGAGAACGACCATGCCATAGAAGTACTGCGAAGCAGATGGATCGTAGAGTGAGTAGCCGAAGCAACCAAGCATGCCGAAGAAAATCAGCAAATTCAGGATCTGCTGTCCTTTGAACTGGACCGGAGTTCCCCGGATGACGCCCTGCAACTTGCCGCACGCGATCAGCGAACCGGTGGTGGTCAGCGATCCCAGCATGACCTCCAAACCCAGCGCGCTACGCGTGAACAGCGACATGGTGTGGGCGTGCATGGTGAACTCAGCAATTCCTACCAGCGCTGCAGCAATCGCGCCAAATGCGTGCGAGAGCGCGGTTCGTTGTGGCATGGCCGTCATCGGAACCCAGATGGCAAAGGCCGCGCCAACCAGTGAGCCGAGGATCAGACCGGCAATGATCCAACCGTAGAAGTGGATGTCATTGTGGAACAGCGTGCCAATGATGGCTGCGGCCATACCGCCCTCAGCCAGAAACATGCCGCGCCGCGCCGTGTCCGGGTGGCTGAGACCTTTCAGTCCAAAGATGAATAGGATGGACGCGACCAGATAAGTAAATTCAAGAACGTAATTCGGGGCTTGCGCAAGGTGCTGAACTGCCTGGGTGGCGGGGTCCATTACTTGTGAGCCTCCTTCTTCTTGATGTCCCTGCGGAACATTTTCAACATGCGGTCCGTGAGGCCAAAGCCGCTGACCACGTTGACCGTGGCAGTAAAGACCGCGACAAAGCCCATCAGCGTCGCCCACGATGCATGCGACGCCGCGCCTCCCGCAACCAGCTTGTGGGCGTTAAATTCATAGGCGCCGGCGATCACCAGCGAACCGACCAGCGAGATGCCGGAAATCGCATTCGTCGCCGACATGAGCGGAGTGTGCAGCAGCGGCGGAACCCGGGAAATAACCTGGTAGCCCAAAAACGCGGCCAAGGCGAACACGTATAGAGCAGCGATCAGAACCATCGGGTCCATGGCTTCGGACGCGGTGGGTTGGCTGACTTGTATGGCAACTAGAACCAGTGGACTCACAATTCCTCCCTGTGCGGCAAGCTACGCGCGAGCCTTCAATGCCGCCATCACTCTTTCGTTCACAACCTGCCCTTCATGGGCGACACACGAGCCTGCAATAATCTCGTCGGAGCGGTCGATGACCAACTCGCCTGTCTTGAGAATCAGTTGTAGAAAGTTGCTCAGGTTTCGCGAGTACAACATGCTGGCGTGCACCGGCATCTCCGCCGCAAGGTTGGCGGGGCCAAAGACGATTACGCCGTGATACACAATCGTCTCGCCGGGCTTGGTGACCTCGCAGTTTCCACCCGCAGGCGCCGCCAAGTCGAAGATGATCGATCCCGGCCGCATCTCCTCCACGGCCGCGGCGGGAATCATCAGCGGAGCCCGGCGTCCTGGAACCTGCGCCGTGGTGATCACGACGTCCGCGGTTTTCGCCGCTTTGGCAATCGCCTGTCGTCCCAGCTCCAGTGCTTCCGGGCTCAGCTCCTTGGCGTAGCCGCCCTTGTCTTCGGTCTGCAGACCACCAAGGTCAACCTCGATGAACTTGGCGCCTAACGATTTCACCTGTTCACCGGCGGCGGCACGGACGTCGTAGGCTTCCACCACCGCTCCCAGCCGGCGCGCCGTGGCGATCGCCTGCAATCCTGCAACGCCGGCGCCCAGCACTAGCACTTTGGCGGGAGGAATGGTTCCGGCCGCGGTCATCAGTAGCGGAAAAAGTTTCGGAAGATGATCGGCGGCTACGATGACCGCCTTGTATCCGGCCACCGTTGCCATTGATGAGAGCGCGTCCATCGATTGTGCGCGCGTGATGCGCGGCACCAGTTCCATTGAGAACAGTGTGACTCCGCGCTTCACGGCCACATCCAGTGCTTCTGGGTCATCCAGTGGACGCAGGAAGCCGATCATCACGCTGCCACGCTTTAGTTTTGCCTGGTCGTCGGGTGGCAGGGCGTTTACCACGGGAAACACATCCCCAGTGGCAAGCAGTTCCTCACGATTTGTGGAAACCTTGGCACCGGCCAACTCGTAATCCGCGTCGCTGGCACCCGACTGCACACCAGCGCTGCTTTCCACGGTTACGCCAATGCCCTTTCCGGTAAGCGCCTTCACCGCGTCCAATGTCAGCGCCACGCGAGTTTCGTCCTGCTTCGTTTCTTTCAGAACTGCAACAATCACAGGGATCCTCCGTAACATTCAGATTGTAGGAAAACGGTAAAAATGATAGTAGATGCTAACACTGTTTTCCGAAGTCTTTGCCCTCCACGAAGCGGACGCGCAAATCTCTTGCCCAGACCGGTATATAGCTGTCTGATAACCTGTTAACTCTCAGATCGATTGCTGTTATTACTTGACATGTTGCTCAGCGCTTCGCGGGCCTTAAACACATTCTCCGGTGATCGATGGCGATGCTCGCTCAGCTGAACGATGCACCCCGAGAAGATGCTCATGCTGCTGCTCCATCGTGGCGTTGAACTCGTCTCCTGTTCTATTTCTCGTCCTCTTCGTAAAGCTGCGGAAACGCTTGCTGTACCTGGCTGGCGATCGTGCGCGCCAACTCGATATTCACCAGCGCCCCTCTGTTTATCCCTGGGCAATACTGCGCGGCCTCCCGGCGCTCGCTGGCCTTGGCCAACAGTTCCGGCCAGTAAGGGAATGAACTGCACTGGAGCGGCTTTACCTCGTGGATCGAGCATCCATTCGCCAGCAGGAACGGGCATTGCTTATGCCGCTGCTTGCGGAAGCGCAGCAGCGGCGCGGTGCCGCACAGGTAAACCCGCTTGAACTCCGCGCGGGTAATTCCCAGGTGGCTGGCGATGCGCGCGATGTCTTCGCGGGTAAGGTAAACAAATCCCTTTTGCTCGCAGCAGCGAATGCATCCTGATTGGCACTGGAAGCGCATGGCAGAGTGTATCGTAGAAAACCACAATCTCTCGATCGCTCCGAGGCAAAAGGCTGGCTATGAACAAAGTTGAGCACGCATCGCCTGCCGCTTCGGGCTGCCGTTTTCTTGGGCATCCTCCGAATCCAATGCTGGGCCCCTGAATCTAAGCAGAGTACGATCCGGACGCGTTTCTTCTGAAGGAGTGTTGACTTGGCAAAAGCTCTCATCATGCTGGTACGTGTGCTTGGTCTGGCGGCCATTGTCCTGGGAGTCCTGCTTTGGGCGGGCGGTTCTCAATATCTCGGAGCGCACATCGGAAGTGGCTTCGCCGTGGCCCTCTTGGTCTTTGTGCTAGCCGTCATTGCCCTCACCAAAAAGGCGGTGCTTCCGGGGATTCTCGGCGTCGTTCTCGCGGTGCTGCTGCCGGTCGTTGGTTTCATGCAGTTCCCGCTTAGTTTCCACAGTCTTCGCGCCGTGCAGGTGGCCCACTTCGTATTCGCGCTGCTCACCATCGGCTTGGCGGAACGCATCTACTCCGGAATCCGCAAGGGCGGCTAAACCAACGCCAAGGTCATTTCCACGGAAAGGACCTACTTGCTGTGGAAGACTGCATGGTTGATGTCAGGCCAGAACTCCTTGAAGATGAACGTCGCCCCGTCGATACCCACATTCAACGCCCAGCGCTGGCCGGTCTTGGTCCATGTGCGGTTCGAACCCGGATAGTAGAGGTTGGAGATGCCGGAAGCTGCGCCTGAGCCGATCACCTCGCTGAAGTTGAAGTTGCTTCCACCCGAATCCGTGCGCGTGACCAGGATGCGCGAAAATGCATATCCTGCCCGCTTCACAAAGCCGTTGTGTTTCTCCCCAGTTCCGCTTCCCAGGGTGTAATAGCGCGCATCTTCATGGAGTGCTACCGGAAGCAGAAAACCCACCCAGAGGTTTTCATCCGTCTGGTCTGCGAAGTTGTGCCAATAATATCGCGCATACGCCGGGGGCCCCGTGTGGAACTCCGGGGTGGAACCTTGGAGTTGTGAAACGCCTGATAACAAGCCGACAAAGATGAATGACGAGTAGTCGAAGCTATCCTCGGCAAAGCCGGCAAATTTCTCCTTCGGCGACTGAGCAGGCAACTGGCTGTTCACGCTCACCGAGCGGAAGTTCGGAACGATTCCGAGAATACGCTTGGTTTGCCTGCCCTCGTCTGACGCCGCGGAAGCAGGCGGCTCTACCGCCGTCGATGGTTTCTGTTGCGGCTCCGGGCCGACAGCGGCTTCGCGAGCAGCGGGCGCATCCGGCAATGCTATTACACCCCTAACGCCATCCCTCAGCGCCTCGTGCGCGATCATGGTCTGTGTTTGCGCGTGAACCGGCGCGGTGTAGGAGATCAACATACAACCCAATGAGCAGATGGTCAGCGCGAGACGGGTAAAAGGACGTTCCAGAGTCATGCTTCAATTAGACGCCATTCCACGCCATGGGGCTTCGAGCCGCGTGGCTCTCACATTGCTGAATTTTAGGCCCTTGAGCCAGAATTCCGTCGCTGGTCCTCACTTCTTTCCCTGGGCGCCATATACAACCTCGCAGCACTGAGACAGCCTGCCACCCGGCGTTATTCATCACAACGTGCTGTGATAGCCGTTAACTCTATAAGAATTTACTTGCACTCGGGTTTGCACACTGATTACTATTCAGATTCCCCCATACCTCGGCAGTTTACGCGTCTGTTCGCGCGTCAGAAAAAAAGCGAAAACATGAACATTGGCGAAACCATCCGTAACTTCCGGCTACAGAAGGGTATGTCACAGGGCGACATCGAGAAGCGTACCGGTCTCTTGCGCTGCTACCTTTCACGTGTTGAGAACGGCCACACTGTTCCGTCGCTGGACACCCTGGCGAAGATTGCTGGCTCCCTCGATATCCCGCTCGGGCAGTTTTTCGCGGAAAACGCCGACAGTAATGGCAACGGCAAAACTCTTCCGCAGCTCAGTGAGGAAGAAGTACGTTTTCTCTCCCAGATTCGGCGCTATTCCAGCAGCCTGAATGACAGTGATCGCAAGCTTGTGCTCGCCATGGTGAAGAAGATGGCAGTAACTACCGGCCGCTAGTCCGGCAGAGGACTGTTTGCTGGGAAGGCGCTGCGCGCGAAAACCGGCGTGTAAACCTGTGAACGTTCAGGCGGCGGTAGGGCTCTCGGTCAGCGCGATGACGGCCAGCTCCAGGCGGTCGCGCGCCCCAGTCTTGCTGAAGATGCTTTGCAGATGCCGTTTGACCGTGTTCTCGCTGATCGCTAGTTGTAGTGCGATGTCCTTGTTTTTCATGCCCCTAGCCACCAGATAGGCAATTTGTTTCTCGCGGTCGCTGAGGCGTTGCAGGTTGGTTGCCCGCTCCTGCTGGGTCTCTACGGACATCGCCAGCAACACACCCTGCGCCACATCGTCGCCAAACGCCAATTCGCCGTTGGCCACCGTGCGAATCGCGGTAAACAGCTTCTCCGGTGAATCGCCCTTCAGTACCAGTCCACGCGCGCCAAGGCGTACCACCTGCACGTAGTCGGCTTGGCTCTCGGAGCCGGTCAGCACCACGCTGGCCACCTTCACGCTCGCCCGGTCCAGCTGGCGCAGCACCTCAAAGCCATCCGTTCCCGGCATGAAAAGGTCCAGCACCAGCACGTCCGGATGCTGATTCTCCACCAGCGCCAGAGCTTCGGCGCCGTTGCAGGCCATTCCTACTACCTCAAAGTCGGCATGCGAAACCAGCAGCGCACCCAGCGACTCACGTAGTACCGCATGGTCATCGGCAATGGCAACACGAATCTTCTCGCTGCGAAACATGTGAGCTTAGATGCGAATTAAGGCCCCCATCGCCGCTCCGCCTGAAAACAATTTAAACTTCCGCAAGGGGTTAGTCTGCTGGACGGCCATTTACGCGCGGTTCCCCCTACTTTGGAAACCGGGGCTGCCGCGCTCTCCTGTGCTATATTTCGAGACGCTGGCGCAGTGAACTTTTTGCGCCCTATTCCATGGCTTTCATCGTGTGCTCCCGTGACCATCGATGAAGAACTAGCGCTGCTGGAAGATTCTTTCCGCCGCCTCAAAATCGAATTCGATGTCTACTTTGCCGGCGGAGCCAAGAAGCCCCCGGTCGATACCGAGTCGCGGGTCCAGGGGCTCATCCGGCGCAACATGGAGAACTCCCATCTCACCTTTGCCCAGCGTTTTCGCTTCAACTCCTTAGCCCAGAAGTACGCGGTCTTCAGCGACCTCTGGCGCCGCAAGACTCGCATTAAGGATGAGGGCTACCGCCGACCGGAGGACATGCTGCTCGGTGTCGGCGGCTTTGGCCATCTCGAAACGCCGAAATCCCATGCTGCGGAGGAGACCGAGCCGGAGAGCTTCCTTCTCTTCACCGACGATGTGATCGAAGTGGTTGCACTGTACGAAGCCGTAGTGCGTGCCCGCGAGTCCGCGGGCCAGCCGCTCGGAGCCTTCGACTCGTTTGCGACCTTTGTACAGCACAAGTCTAACCAGATTCGCAGCCAGTTCCAGTGCGCTGTCGTCGAGTACACTGTAATGGTGCAGAGCGGCCAGGTGCGTCTTAAGGCGCGCGCCCGCAAAGACATCTAGTTCCGTGCCGTCCGTGGCTGTTGCGGCCCAAACCGGATAGGCGACTTACTCGAACCCCTGCCGTTGCCGGAGCGCCGTCTGTTGGTGCCGATCCGGCGGTCAGGTATCTGCCGCGCAGACTGCAAGCTCCACCTGCGCGGCCATCCCTTGCGGCCATCCCTTTCGGAGTATTCCGCAAGGTTCATTTTTAGTGAGGAAATCATGGCGAAGATTCAACGGGCCATCCTGAGCGTTACCGACAAAACAGGGCTGGTCGAGTTTGCCCGGCGGCTTGCCGCCCAGGGCGTGGAACTGATCTCTACTGGCGGCACCGCGCGCGTCTTGCGCGACGCCGGTCTTGCGGTCCGCGACATTAGCGACCTCACCGGATTTCCGGAGATGCTCGACGGCCGCGTCAAAACCCTGCATCCCAAGGTTCACGGAGGCATCCTCCACGTGCGTTCCAACCCTGCGCACCTTGCCGCCGTTCGCGAGCACGGCATCCAGCCGATCGACATGCTGGTGGTCAACCTCTACGCCTTCGAAAAGACCGCCTCCAAGTCTGGCGTCCACTTCGAGGAGATCATCGAGAATATCGATATCGGTGGGCCATCCATGGTTCGCTCGGCGGCTAAGAACTTCCAGGACGTCGCCATCGTCACGGCCGTCGCTGACTATGAGGCCATCGCCAGCGAACTCGAGCAGAGCGCCGGCGAGCTTTCGCTCAAAACCAAGTGGACGCTGGCCCAGAAGGCCTTTGCCACCACTGCCGCCTACGACACGGCCATCGCCAACGCCCTCGCCGAAATCTCAATCGACGAAGCCTCGCACTTCGACATCAGCCGCCTTGCACAGCAAGCGCCCGCTGGCTTTCCGGAGACCTTGCGGCTCCAGTTCCACAAGGCCCTCGATCTCCGTTATGGCGAGAACCCGCACCAGAAGGCCGCGCTCTACTCTGACGGCTCTGGCAAAGGCGTAGCCAGTGGTCGGCAGCTCCAGGGTAAGGAGCTCAGCTACAACAATATTGTCGACCTCCAAGCCGCTTGGGATCTCGCCCAGGAGTTCAGCGAGCCGGTCTGCGCCATCATCAAGCACACCAACCCGTGCGGCA
>Ga0181520_10004777_pt1 | contig 22286 bp, 15 predicted proteins | sample PEATcosm2014_Bin_29_FD_132451 | JGI IMG/M metagenome (GOLD analysis project Ga0181520, IMG submission 132451) | Peatland microbial communities from MTU Mesocosm Facility, Houghton, MI, USA - PEATcosm2014_Bin02_30_metaG | ecosystem: Environmental > Terrestrial > Soil > Wetlands > Peat | place...
CCGCCCGCCAGTACGTTCTTCACCGCGGACCAGTCCATCCAGATGCCGAAAAACACTCCGGCAACAAACGCGAGTATTAGAAGCAAAAACCCTGTCATCCTCATGAATTTGTCCTTTCCTGTTTCTGGTTCTTGGAATGATTAAGCCGCAGATGCCTTCCCATTGTCTTTCAGGCGCCTCAGAATTTGCTTGTACTGAGGAGTGGCTCGCAAGTCCTTCAGGTCCAATGCGAGGTCTACATCCGTTGGAGTCAGTTTGTGGTTCATGCACCAATCGAGCAGTTTCAGCGCCTCTACCTTCTTGCCCAGGACATCGAGCGCCTGAACCAGCATGAACTGCAGGTCGACATTTTTCTCATCTCCATGCGCCCGGGAGTTTTCAATGTCCACCTCGGCGGATGCGCGGTCGCCGATCTTGGCGTTGTAGAAGGCAAGGTTTGCCCAGCCCAGCCCATCTTGCGGGTTCACCTGCAAGATGGCTGACAACGCGCGCGCTGCCCTCTCATAGCAGTCTCTGGACATCTTCGCGTTGCCCAGCATGGTGTAGCAGTCGCCCATGTTGCGCAGCGCGAGGTGACTCCGTGGGTTGAGGCGGGCTGCGTTGCTGTAGTCGGCCAGTGCTGCCGCATACTTGCCATCGATAAAATCCAGGTCGCCGAGAGCGAGGTAGTTATCCTCGGTTTCGCCGCGGGCGAGGGCTTCGGTCAAGGCGGTTCGGGCCTCATCGTGCATTCCCATCTGGAGATATGTCTGCGCCAGGTTTGCCATGGGCTGCGCGACTCTGGGGGCGGATGCTCCTGCCTGTGCAAAGGCCTTGGCCGCCTCGGCGTATTTGGCCTGCTGCGCCAGCAGTACACCCAGGTTGTTGTAGGCCGGCCAAAAGTTTGGGCGCTCGACGAGAATGTCGCGATAGGCCTTCTCCGCCTGAGGCAGGAGGCCTTTTTTCTCCAACGCCCATGCCTTTTGGAAGAGCACCTCAGGATTTCCAGGGTCCGTCTGCTGGGCCCTTGCAAAATAAGCCAGCGCATCCCCCGGCTTACCCTGGCAAACCAAGACCATCGCCTGGCTGAGGAGGGCCATGGCGGAGTTCGGGTTATAGCGCAGAGCGCTGGCCGCATTTTTGCCGGCAAGTTCCAGGTTGGCTGGTTCCTTGCCCACGTAGAACTGCCGAATATAGGCAATGGCCAGCCTGGCGTAGGCGAGCGCGAAATGGGCATCGAGATCGAGAGCGTGCTGGAACTTGTCAATGGACTGCTTGAGGCCAGCATGGTTTGGCTGGTTCAACAACTGCTCGGCGTCGCTATAGGCCTGGTAGACATCCGGCGGAACGCTTTTCAACTCCTCAGGATCGCTGAGCTGGACGTCTTTGCCGGGCAACTGGAGCAATTGTGCGGCCTCGCGTGAGGCCCTCTCGGCAAGGGTGCTGATCTCAGACAGCGCGCAATCAACCGTCGCTTTGCGCATCACACGCTCAGAGTGCGCATCGAGGAGGCGCAGGTTCAACGTGGCTGTAGATGGAGTCTGATTCAGCGATGCGGCGAGGACCAGATTGGCCCCGAGCGAGCTACCCGCTTTTGCCGGTGTGTCAATCAGCTCCGCGGGGTCGAGCCGGTCTTTGGGCGTGATGATGAGCAAATTTGCAACGGATGCCTCTGCGCGCGCCAGACGCTGCCCGATGGACTCAATGACGGTGTAGAGGAGCGGTGGCGTTGGTTCGGCGGGCAGCGGCAGGAGAGCGACATGACGCGCCGATGGCAGGGGGTCGAGCAGGTTGGTAATTTGCGGCCATTCCAACCAGGCAGCCAGCGCAGCCGCGGAGGTTGCGCCGGCGCCCAGCAGGATCAATTGGCGGCGGGAGATACGCTGCGGCCGTGCCGATCCAGCATTGGCGAGCGCAGCCGGGGCGGGCAAGGCGCTTATGGCCTCCGCGACGGACTGGAAGCGCTCGTCGACTGCGGGCCTGGTGCAACCCTCGACAAAGCGCTTCCATGGAACCGGAATCTGGGCAGGGTCAAGGGCAGGCGCGCTTCCCTTGCCGCGCTTCAACGAGACCCTGGACAGCCGGCCGGTGAGGAGATGGTAGGCCACGACGCCGATGGAATAAACATCGCTTGCAGTGGTGGGAGGGCTGCCATAGAACAGTTCGGGAGCCATGAAGCCCGGCGTTCCGGCAACTCCGTGGGTGGTGACGGACGTGTCATCGGCGGAGGTTGCACGCGCGAGGCCGAAATCTGTGACCCAGGCGACCAGTTGTGGGCCCTGGCCCTGAACAAGAATGTTGGCGCTCTTGATGTCTCTGTGGAGCAGGCCGGCAGCGTGCGCGGCGGCAATGCCGGCGGCGACCTGCTGAAGAATGGTGAGCACATCCTGATCGGGCTGGGGGCCTTCACGCGCGACTCGAGCGGCCAGGCTTTCGCCTGGGAGCAGCTTCATGGTGAGGTAGTTGAGGTCCCCTTCGGCGCGGCGCCAGTGACCGAGGTCGTAGATGGGACAAAGATTGGGGTGCACAACCAGTCGCGCGTTAAGCACTTCCCGCTCGAAGCGCTGCCGCATCACCGGGTCGGCTGCATATTGCGAGAGGATAGTCTTGAGAGCGACGTGAACCCCGCGCAGTTGGCGGTCTTCCACCTCATAGACCTCGCCCATGCCTCCGCGGGCGATGAAGCGGACAACAACGAACCGGCCATCGATGAGGTCGCCCGGGCTGAACCTAGCAGCGTGATTGTGCGCAGGCGTCTGCGCGTCCAGGCTGGACGCCGCGGCCGGCGCCAGCGTTTCATCGGAGCTTCTGTCGATGTGGTCCATCTCTCTCGAGCAATGCAGCCAGGAACACAAGTCCACGGAGGGCCGAAAACTGAGGGAAAGTTGGACTTAAACGGGGAAGAAGACCGGCTGCAGGTTTCACAGCGAGTCTAACCTGAAAACACTGGTCTCGAAGACTTTTTTGTCAGCCTCGGAGCCGTGACGCTGCGGAATGGGGCGGCCGGTTTTGCTTACTTGCCGATAACCAGGACTTGGAAAGAGTGCGGAATCATGGGCGCTCGCGGACCGCGCATCCAGGCCGGAGGACCACCGGCAGGCGTAACTCCAGGAGTCGGAGCGGATGCAGCTGCTGGCGCGGGTGGTGCGGGAGGGGTGGGGCCATACTCAGCCGTGATGCTGTAGATCTGGTTGGTCTTTGTGTCGAGCGTCAGCGTTTTGGCACGGGCCGGCGTCGCAACGGTCTGCTCGACCGAAAAGCTGGTGGGCGAGTCTTCCTTGATGACAGTGAGCGTTCCATCACCCTGGGAGCTGAAGGCTTCCATCGTCGCGGGGTTAAAGGTGGCGCCGTCGCAGCCGTTGCCGATGGGCAGATCGGTAAGGATGTGGCCGTCGGCGGCGGAGAGGATGATCATGTTCTTCTTGTCACGGCAGGCGGCAAAGAGGATGTTGTTCCTGGCGTCGAGGGCGAGGCCGGCGCAGCCTCCACCTTTCGAAGAGATGTCGTACTGGCCCACCTTCGTCATGGTGTTGGCGTCGACCACGGCGATGGCATCCTTGTCTTCGAGGTCGATGTAGATCTTGCCGCTGCCATCAAATGCGGCCTGCTCGGGCGCTCCACCGAGGTCGATGGTGGTGAGGATGGAGCCGTCCTTGTCGTCGAGGACGGTGACGTTGGGCGCGGAGTGGCTGAGGACGTAGAAGCGGTGGTGGACGGGATCGTTGAAATAGCCGTCGGGGTTGCCCTGCACGTCGATCTTCTTGAGGATGGCAAAGGTCTTGGCGTCGAACATGGTAACGGGCTTTGAAGTGGCAAAGCCGTGACCGGTGGCTGTGTCGACGGCTGCGCCATGGGCGCTGGTTCCTGGAATGTCGCCTACCAGCTCCAGCGTGTCGAGGTTGAAAACGGCAATGTGGCCGGCAGGGCCGGAACGGGCAACGTAGAGGTTGCGGCCGTCGGAGTCGGCGGTGACGTAGTCGAATCCCCCATCGCCGCCGACGAGCTTGATGTTCTGCACTTTATAGGGACCGTTGTCCTGGGCATGAGCGAGAGCGGCGAAGGAAACAACGGCGGCAAGGGCGACGAGCAGTTTTTTCTTGGACGACATACTTGGTTCTCCTTGGGGAGTCGGCGAGCAGGCAAAGCTCTTTGAAAAGTTACTCGGAACGAGGATACACGGCGGATCGACGGCCGGGAATGAACGCACGGGGAAATGTTCGCGCTGCGCCAGAATGTCAGGGTTTCTGCACACTCTGTGCGGCCACAGCCGGATGGACCTCATCCACGGGGATCTCGAGAGCACCGATATGGTCGCTGGGGACGTCGTGGACGCCGACGCGAAGGAAGTAGTTGCCTTTGACGGGAACGGCAATCTGCTCCTGCGCCTGAAGGCCGTGCGCGAGCAACTGGCGGTAACGGTCCTCGCTCATGTCGAGCATCGCCGTGGACAACATGGAGTTGACCCGATTGCCGAATTGGTCGAAGACGAGCGTGACAAACTCGACCGTGCCGTGACGCTTGCCGTCGGCTTCACGATTCATTCTGAAGGCGCGGGCATCGGCGTGGATTTTGACGGTATAGGTGCGGAAGGGCTTTCCCTTGTAGTTGGCTTCGAGATAATTGTTCGCGGGCAGCGGGGCATTCTTATCGAGCTTTTCAATTTTGTCGTCGACGGCGAGGCTGGCGGTGAAGATGACCTCGGTGGGCGGGATGGCGCCGAGCTGCATGGTGGCTTCAAAGCCGCCTTTGGGGTGCTTGATCAGCGCGCCGGCATCGTTTGGGGTTGGGGCTGCGTTTGGCGCTGAAGCTGGCGGCTTGGCGTCGGCGTCCTGAGCTTGCTCGTCGCCGAATGGGTTGTTGGCGGCATTCGCTTTTCTTCTTGCCATCGCGGCGAGCAGGCGTTGCTCCAGCGCGGCACGGTCGACGGCGTAGTAGCCATGACGGTACTGCACCTGCAGGCCCGGCCGATCGACCGTCACCTTGATGTGCCTGAACTGACCTTCCCACTTTCGGTTGGTTGTGGCATAGGCCAGGCTGTAGTAGTTGGATCCGTTGCTGACGATTTCGCCGATCACCTGCTTGAAACCGTTGGTGTTGTAGTAGGCTTTGCCGCCGGTTTGATCGGCCATGGTGTCCAGATCCATGTGCTCGAAGGCTTGCCTGCCCTCAAAACGCATATTTGCGCCGGGGGACGGCCGACCATTGTTGCTGGCCATGAATTGGGGCGGGGTTTGCAGGCCGCGAATGTCGATGGGATAGACCGCGACGCGGCTCAGCGTGAGCGCATCCATCAACGCACCGGGCAGATCGCCGGGATTGTCCTGGAGGACGGTGAAGTCGTCATGGAACGACTTGCCGAAGGACGTGCCGAGAGGATCGTTGCGGTACGATCCGGGAATTGAGCCGGTGAGCCAGATAAGGTTTTTGCGGCCAGGGAAACCGCCCAGATAGCGGCCCATGAGCTGAAAACCGCTGCGAAGAATTGCTATGCGAGCGCGGTCATACTCTTCGCGGTTTCCGTAGATGGGCTTGGTCAGGGACGGCATGTCGCGCTTGCCCTTTGCCGCATCGAGCAGGACGGCCGGGTCGGCGGAGAAGCCCTGGATGAGTCGCATCTCAGTGTCGATCTGGAAGATGGCGATCGGCGTCCCGGGCTGCATGTGCTTGAGATAGTCGATCAGCTGCTGGCGCAGCTCCATCTGAGCCTGGACGGGGGTATCGAGGGAGTCGAGCAGAATGACGGTGGAGGCGTTGGTGTTGGCCACCGGGGTGTAGTTGGTAAAGGTGTTGGGCGGGAGCTGGGGCATGGATTTGAGGCGAGCCATATCCTCGGCGCTCATGGGGTGATGCTCTTCAAGATGCGTCAGCCGCTGCGACTCGCCTTCCTCGACTACGGTGAAGTCGGCGGGGGTGAGCCCGGTGACGGGACTTCCGTTGTGATCGGTAACGACCACGTCGAGCAGGACTTCGCGGGCGGCGATGGAGAGCGTAGCGGCGGGCTGAGGCGGAGCCTGTTGCGGTTGGGTCGAATCCTGCGCAGGAGCCTGTGCCTTGGGCGAAAGCGCGAAAAGGGCAACGGCGAGAGAGCAAAGAAGGAGGCGCAACTGGGGATTGCGATTCATAGATTCCGACTCCAAACTACGCAACATGGTATTCCAGATTGGACGAGACCGCATTGGAGGGGTTTAGGGGCGCTTTCCGGGATCAGTTACCGAGACCAGTTGGGCGGTTGATTGCTGACGAGTGGGACGGCATACTTGAAGCATTCGCACACTATGAGCCTTTGAGCAAAGAAGACAAGCCGGCCCGCAAAAACATGAACCCTTCAGGCCAAAGATCGTTCACTGCCGTGCTCGAGCCACTGAGGAATGGACTGGGCTGGGTGATTGCGCGCATTCCTTTCGACGTGGACAAGGCGTGGCCCCAGCGCGTGCGCCAGCGAGTGCGGGGAGAGATTGAAGGATTCTCTTTTCGCAGCTCGCTCTTCGGGATTTCGCATTCGGAGGGCGGTGGATACTTTCTGCTGGTGAACAGGAAGATGCAGAAGGCAGCCGGGGCCCAGGTCGGGTCGCGGGTACGGATTGTGATGGAGCCGGACCTGGAAGAGCGGCCGGCACTCATGCCACCCGAGCTGGCAGCGGAGTTGAAAGGCGATCGTCAACTGCGGCGCTATTTCGATGGGCTGACCGAATACATGCGGCGGGTGATTTGTGCAATGGTAAGCGAGCCGGCCAACCCTGCAACGCGAAAGAAGCAGGCCGGGCAGTGGGCCGAGCGGTTGATGCTGACGATGGAGGGGGAGCAGGAAGTCCCGCCTGTTTTGCGGGTGGCGTTCCAGAGAGAGCCGCTGGCGAAGAAGGGTTGGGAGGCGATGACCCAAACGCAGAGGCGCGGACACCTGCTGGGCATCTTCTACTACAAGGAGGGTAAAGCGCGTGAAAACAGGGCGGCCAAAGCGGTGGAAGAGGCGCTGCGGGTGGCGAAGAAGAAACCAAGAGCGGGTGAAGATTGAGGGGACCCGAACGTGGGGTAGGAAGAACGGAGCGAACGCCGGTTTTGAGAGTCACAAAGCACTGCTTTTGCGACAAATTGATGTTTTTCAGGAACTTCGGCCACTCGCCTGGCGTCTAATTTAGCAAGATGAGTGTATCTGCGACTTTAAGACCCTTGTTTGCCCGGGGCGCCGACGCTGCCCACGCGGAACAGGTCAAGCAGGAAAGTCTTGCCGTTTCAGAGGGCCTGAAGCGCCAGGATGCAGGATTGCTGGACGAACTGATCGTCCGGCATCAACACAGACTGTTGCGCTACCTGCTCTACCTGACCAGTAATCGAGAGATGGCCGAGGACCTGTTCCAGGAGGTCTGGATGCGGGTCCTGGTGCGCGGGGCGCAGTTCAACGGACAGGCGCGATTCGACACCTGGCTGTTTGCGATTGCCCGCAACCTGGTGATCGATCAGCGGCGGAAGCGCACCATGTCGAGCCTGGACGAGATCTTCGAGCCCAACAACGACGACGACCGGGGCAGGAGCTTTGATGCCGCGGACGACGATCCAACGCCGTTCGACCGGCTGTCGAACCTGGAAGATCGGGAGCGGATTGCGGCGGCATTGATGCAGATCGATACACTGCATCGGGAAGTGTTGGTGCTGCGATTCCACGAGGACCTGTCGCTCGAAGAGATCTCCAAAGTGACGCGGGCTCCTCTTTCCACTGTAAAATCAAGACTTTACCGCGGAATGGCGGCCCTCAAGCCGAAGCTCGAGAAGTCTGCCCTGCGCCGGCTCGAAGCGATTTGAATCTGGAGGCGATGTGAACACGGTAGGCCTGGGCAAGACGGGGGAGAAAGGCATGAGCGGGTCCGTTGACCGCGACGTGCTTTCGTCTCTTGCGGGAACCCAGGCACATCGCGATTGTGCAGTGGCCTATCGGACGCGGCGCGTGGTGATGGCCTCGCTGGGCGTGATGCAGGAGCAAAAAGCCGACCGCAAGCGAACACGCGCGCTGGCCCTGGCCGCTACGCTGGTGATTCTTCTGGCGCTGGGACCGCTGGTGTGGTGGGCCGCCGAGAGCCTGATTGCCGAGGAGCACCTGGGCGGGATGGCCAGCCAGTTCGCTGTCTGGATCTTCTTCTTTTGCTCGGCTCTGCTGGCTTGCGCCCTGCTTGCCGGCTGGCTGAAGCGCCGTTCCTAGACCCGGCGATCGGGAATAATCGCGGCTCCGGCTAAGCAGGAAGCAACTTCCCCGTTGATTCTTTCGTCCACTTAAGCACGGGTTAAGCTACGCTTGAACCCGGCAAGATCCCTCTTGAGAGAGGGCAAAGACCATGCGCGAACCTGAGTCCATTTCGGTCAACGAAGACAAGAGCATGATCCCGACGTGGTCGATTGCGACCGCGGCCGTGGCATTTCTGTTGATGGAGTACTACTTCTGGTTTGTACTGCCGACTCAACGGAACAGCCCTCCTCCTCCGATCGGGCTGCGCATCTACTTCAGCCTGTCGTGGGGCGCGCTGGTGGCGCTCTACTTCCTGATGGTTGGGTACGTGAGCAAGGACGCTCCTCGCCGTGCGATGAGCTCGCGCTTCTGGATCGTAATCTGCCTGGTGATGCCGTGCGGCATCGGCGCGGTGCTTTACTTCCTGCTGCGCCAGCCACAGGTTTCGCGCTGCCCGGCCTGCGCCACGCACGTCCAGGGCGACTTTCATTTTTGTCCGCAGTGCAATTATCAATTGACCGCGAGCTGCGGCAACTGCTTCAGGACGGTGCGCGCCAGCGACCAGTTCTGCACGCGGTGCGGGCACGAACTGTCCCGCGACCACATGCCGGCGCGGCTGCACGTGCTGGGCGAGTAACAACAAATCCCTGGCATCGCATCCCACCCGGTCCCGCGTAGATTGACCAGGGCGCCTCAGCTTCCTACAATCAGACTTCCAATCCGCATGTGTCCTCAATCCGCATGAACCTCACCGCGCTCATCATCGACGACGAACAGCTGGCCCGGGAAGAACTTCAATTCCTGCTGGACTCAGCGGGCGGCGTCGACGTGGTTGCGCAGGGAACGAACGGAATCGAGGGGGTAGATCTCATCGAGGAACATCGGCCCGACCTGGTGTTTCTGGATGTGCAGATGCCCGGCCTGGATGGCTTTGCCGTGATCCAGAAGGTGATGGAGCGCAATCGCCTGCGGGGCGGAAGCGCCGAACCGCTGCCGCAGATCATTTTTGCGACCGCGTATGACCAGTACGCCGTACGCGCGTTTGACGTGAATGCGGTGGACTACCTGTTGAAGCCGTTCGATCAGGCGCGCGTGGAGCAGGCGGTGGCGCGGGCGCGGAATCGCATCGACGCGGCCTCAACGGGCGGAAATGGGCCGGGAGCGAATGGAGCGGGGGTCGGCACACAGGGCGACTCGCCTGGCGACTCAGGGATCGAGTCCCAGCTTGAAGCGCTGCTGAAGCTGTTGAACCGTCCACAGGGCGCTGGGCGGGGCAACCAGCCAGCGAAGTTAATTTTGCAGGCGCAGAACCGGCTTCTGCTCATCGACCAGGCGGATATCTGCTACGCGGCGATCGACGAGGGCGTGATTCGCGTGGTGACCCAAACATTCGAGGGGCAGTCGAAGTGCCGGACCCTCGAGGAGCTGCTGGAGTTGCTCGATTCCGCGGTCTTCTGGCGGGCGCATCGCGGGTTTGTGGTGAACATCAACCACATTCGCGAGGTCGTTCCATGGTTCAAGTCCAGCTACCAGCTGCGCATGAACGACAAGCGGCAGACCGAGATTCCGGTGAGCCGCGCACAGACGAAGAGGCTGCGCGAGCTGTTCAATCTGTGACGGCCTAGCGGCTCTCCGCAAGGGGAAGGGCGCGGCGGCGCCCTAGTCGTAGCGCTCGAAGACGACCTGCTTCTTGTGCCAGCCGAAGCCGGCGAGGCGATCGCGCACGGACGAGACCATGAAGTTCAATCCACAAATGTAAGCGTAGATATCGAACTTGAGCTCGGAGGCGAGCAGGGTCGGGTCGACCTCGGGCTGCGGCATCGGGATGCCCAGCCTGTGGGCGCGCTCCTCGACGATGCGGGCTACGTGGTCCTGCACATAGCCGCGCAGGCCGGTCCAACTTTCCTGGGCGCGGCTCAGCGTGGGCAGATAGTGAAAGTTCGATTTGCGCTGGGCCAACGTTTCGAAGTAAGCCTGGTAGTAGATATCGGTCTCGTAGCGGGTGCCATAGACGAGCCAGATCTGTTTGCCGTTGCTGCGGTCGGGACCGGCTTCAGGCCCAGTTTCAGGAGGAAAGAGCCACTGCGTGAATCCGCGCATGGGCGCGATGCCCGTGCCGGTGGCGATGAGGATGGAGTCGGTGATGGGCTCCTTGAGGATGAAGTGGCCGTGGGGGCCGTGCACATGGATGGCGCCGCCCGGCTCGAGGTCGGTGAGATCGGCGAGGTGATTGGAGAAGAAGCCGCCCTCGACGCGGTTGACGCAGAGCTCAAAATGATTGCCGTACGGGGCAGAGGCGATGGAATAGGCGCGCGTCTGCTGCTTGCCGTTGGGGTCTTCGGCCACGGCAGAGATGAACTGGCCGGGCGAAAACGGGAAGCTGTCCTGCCCTTCGACCACAAAGTCGAAGTGGTAACACTGGGCGACCTGGGAGATGCATTCTTTACGAAGAAGACGAGCGGTAGAGAGCTCACGTGCCAAGGCTGTTCTCGCTTGCAATGCAGGGATAGGCCCGAATAAGGACCATTTGCAGTATCGCCAGTGGGCGCACTCTGTGGCAAGCGCTGAGGCGTGATGTGGGACACCGGGATGGGCCTGAAGGGCGGCCGGGCCGATTTCGTTCCGGTTTGGACTAAACTCGTATCGAGATGCCGCACCCGCCATGGAATGACAGCTACGCGTCGGGGCAACTGCCCTGGGACACCGGGGAACCGGAGCCTGTGCTTGTCGAGTTCATCACCGCGGGCGCGGTGAAGCCGAGCCTGGCGCTTGAGATCGGCGCTGGCACCGGCACCAATTCAATCTGGATGGCGGAACGCGGTTTCGACGTGGTCGGGGTGGATGTGTCGCCGCTTGCCGTCGAAAGGGCCGAAGCCAAAATGGCGGGACGCGCACTGCGTTGCCGCTTCGCTGCATTGGACATCCTCGCCGCGCCTCCTTCCGGCGGCCCATTTCAGTTTGTGTTCGACCGCGGCTGCTTCCATGTGTTCGATGAGGCAGAGGAGAGGCAACGCTTCGCGGAGCATGTCGCCGCCGTGCTCGCGCCGGGCGGCTTGTGGCTGAGCCTGATCGGGAGCACTGAAGGCGAGCCGCGCGAGGTGGGCCCGCCACGCCGCTCGGCGCGCGAAGTCACTGAAGCCATCGAGCCCGCGCTGGAGATTGTGGAGTTGCGATCGGCCGAGTTCAGCGGCATTTACGCAAAGGCGTGGTTCTGCCTGTCGCGCCAGCGCTCGGTGCCGGCACAGCCGTCTACGCGGCACGAGTGAGAATTGGGGCGAAGACACCACTCGCCTAAAGATCCTCTCTACCGCCAAACCGGAAAATGCGCCTTCCTTAGGAAGCCCGCAATCGCCACCGACTTCTATAATGAACCGGGAGCCGGCGGCGTGTGCGGCCGGCTTTTCATACTTATCGGATTGAGGTTATTGACGATTCCATGGCCGCATTGCTTGAAGCCATTACCGTGAAGCGCAAGATGTATTTCGAGTTTGAAAACGCGCCGTACTATTGCCTGGATGCGGAGGTTTCCACGCCGACCGCGCGGGGCGGACAAACGCTGGTTCGATTGAAGATGCGCAACCTGCTGACGCAGGCCGTCTTCGACAAGACATTCAAGGCCGGGGAGAAGTTCAAGGAGCCCGATCTCGAGACGGTCGAGGCATCGTACCTTTACAGCGATACGGAGGGCTCTTACTTTCTGGATCAGGAGACCTTCGATACGCTGCGCCTTTCAGAGAGCATGATCGGGAACGCTCTGGAATACCTGGTGGAGGGCGCGATCGTGAAGCTGAACAAGTTCAACGGGAACCCGATTGGGCTGGAGCTGCCAGAGAAGGTGGAACTTGAAGTGACCTACACCGAGGCCGGGGCGCAGGGGGACACGAGCGGCAAGGTGACCAAGCTGGCGCGGCTGGAGACGGGCCTTGAGATCAAGGCGCCGCTCTACATCCAGGAAGGCGAGCGCGTGAAGGTCTACACCGAGAGCGGCGAGTTCGCGGGCAGGGCGTGAGCAGCCTCCAGAAGAAGCCATCGATGCAAAGCAGAATGATTTGGCGCGGCCTGACACAGCGAATTTTGACCCGGTGCATTTTGGCCGGCGTAGTTGCTGGGGCAGGTCTGACGCCGCTGGCGAGCTCGGCCCAGGCGACCGACATTTCTTCGACCTACCAGTGGAAGCCGGTGAAGATTGGCGGCGGCGGCTGGGTGGTGGGGATGGTGATCCATCCGCTGGACCCGACCGTTCGCTACGCGCGCACCGACGTGGGCAACGCTTACCGCTGGGATGTGCCGACACAGCAGTGGATTCCGATGCGGGTGAGCAACCCGAACGGGTCTGGTGTGCAGTTCACCCCGGAGACGATGGCGCCATCGTCTTATGGAGAGAGCAGCGTCAACGTCGACCCCAACAACAAGAGCGTTGTGTACATGGTCTTCCCCACCGAACACAGCTGCGATGTGCAATGCCCGACGAACTACGCGGAGATCTACAAGAGTGTCGATGGTGGGCTGAACTTTACTCCGGGCAACATGGAAGCCGCGGCGATTGTGGCCAATCCGAACGGCACGAATCGGATGTACGGCGAGCGCCTTGCCGTGGACCCCGCGAACTCCTCGGTGCTTTACTTCGGCAGCGAGACACAGGGGCTCTTCCGTTCGGTTGACGGCGGGACGACGTGGGTGCAGTTGTCAAGCGGCCTGCCGACCAACGTGGAATTCATTAACATTCAGTTTGCCAAGGCGCCGGGGACGGTGACCGCGAACGGCGTGCTGTTGAGCAAAACAGTTTATGCCGTGAGCATCAACAACAGCGGCGACGCGGGTGGCGATGTGTACCAGAGCCAGGATGGCGGGCAAACCTGGACGGACATTTCGACGGGCGTGAAAGACGCGGCGAGTGGCGAGGCGCTGAGCCACCAGGCGCTTTCCTCAAGCATCGATCCGACGGACACGCTCTACGTGGCGGAAAACTCCAATACAAACAATGGGCTTCGCGCTTATTGGCGCTACGTGGCTGCGGCGTGGACGAGATTTTCGCTTCAGTCGGGCGGCACGAACTTCATTAACCAGGCTTTGACGAGTGTGGTGGCCGACCCAACCAACCCCCAGCGCATTTATGCCCTGGGAGCGGACACCAGCCTGGCGCGGTCAGACACCGGCGGAACTACATGGATCGACCTCGGCTCGCCGGCCTACGCGAATACGTTGGGTTGGCTTCCGCAAACGGTGGGGATGAACGGCGGCTCGTGGCACTCCAATGGCGGATTGAAGATTGACTCTGCCGGGAACCTGTGGACGCCGACCGGGCAGGAGGGTCCACTGACGATTGCTGCCGCGACGGCGAGCGCGGCAACGCAGGCCAATCCGCCCAAATGGACCATTGTGACCACCGGAATTGAGGAACAGGTGGCGGAAGAGATTGTTGTTCCGCCCGGAAGCGGCGATACGCTGATCGTCTCTGCAATGGACACCACGGGATTCACGATTCCCAACCCGGACAACTTCAGCGCCGTGCAGATTCCGCTGCAGCAGGAGATCATCTCGCAGGGCACGTCGGTGAGCTACTCGCCAGACATGCCGAGCTACATAGCCATCACATCGAGCAATGTGTATACGAATGGCAAGAATTATTCGGGCTACTCGACGGATGGCGGCTTGACCTGGAAGGCCTTCGGGCCGGCTTTGCAGTGGGCGTGCGGGAACGGCAAGTGCGATATACCCGCCGGGATGATCGCCGTGGGCTTGCGCGGAAATCGCACGCTCGGCCATGACCACATCGTGATCTATCCGCCGGCGAATCTCGCGCCGGAGTATTCGCAGGATGGCGGCGCGACCTGGCACGTGACCGCTTCATTCGGACTGAACGCCGATGGAATGACCATCGCAGGGAACAGCTATAGCAGCTTTCTGTATCCGCAGATCTCCCAACGCACGCTGCGCGCCGATCCCTTCACGGCGGACAGGTTTTATCTGAAGTTCACCCATGCGCCGGCTTCGATTTACGTGTCTACCGACGGCGGTCAGACATGGGCTGCGCAGCCGAACGCGAATCTGCCGGACTGGACGTGGGATGGCCAGTTAGCGGTGAACGGCAAGCTGCAGAACGATTTGTGGTTTGCGGACGGATGGGCTGCCGCCACCGTTCACGGGCTATTCCACTCGACGGATGGTGGCGCGACCTTCCAGCAGATTGCGGGAATCAGCCATGCCATCACGCTGGCCGTGGGCGCGGGAAGCGGCCAGGCCGGCGACGCAGGGTATTCCGTTTACTTTTATGGGCAGCTCACAACTGATCCGCAGTGGGGCGTCTTCCGCTCGACGAACGCGGGCACAAGCTGGGACCGCGTGGCCTATTATCCGCTGGGCGTCTACATTACGCCCAACTCGATGGGCGCGAGCCAGGACACCTTCGGCAAGGTCTACATCGGGCTTGGCGGCGAGTCGTTTGTCTACGGTCAGATTGCCGGTTCGGGGCCGGTGCCGCCCGGCACTCCCGCGAATCTGACTGCGGCCGCGAAGAGCAATACGGAGATCGACCTGGCCTGGACCGCGGCGGGCGGCACGGTGACCGGCTACAACATCCTGCGTGGAACTTCGGCAGGCGGCGAATCGGGCATGCCGGTGGCAAGCGGGGTATCCGCGACCACCTATGCGGACACAACGGTGACCCAAGGATCGACCTATTACTACAAGGTGGCTGCTGTGAATGGTGCGGGCCAGGGACCGCTTTCGAGTGAGGTGAGTGCCGTGGCGCTCACGCCTTCCTTGGCCCTCGCGCTTGCGGCGGGAGCGAGCGGGACAGCGACGGTGCAAGCAGGGCAGACGGCGAGCTACTCGCTGGTGCTGGACTCAACCAACTACGCAGGGACAGTGACCTTCACCTGCGCGGGCGCGCCTGCCGGCTACACGTGCACGGTTCCGGCTCCTGCGAGCCTGACCACTGCAACCGCGACGACTGCTGTGGCCATCTCGGTGCAAACACCGAGCACCATTGCGGCTGTGCGGAGTGGGCAACGGATGGGTATTGCTCTGGCGCTCGGCCTGATCTTGCTGCCGCTGGCGTTGGTGCGCAAACGCCGCACATTGCTTGCGCTGGGGATAGCGGGGGTCGTTGGGTTGTTTGCGGCGAGCGGATGCGGCAGCGGATCGAGTGGGGGCGGCGGTGGCTCAACGACCCCAGTGACATCGACGCTGACGATTTCAGCCGCCGGCACGGGACTGACGACGGCGACGCAGCAGCTCACGCTGACGGTGCAATAAATCTAGCGGAAAGCTGGCGGCCTATCGGCGAGGTCTCGGCCGCGCTCGCGATTTGGCTCGGGTCCCATCGTGAACTCGAGCGTCGAAGCGCCCGCTTCCAATTGATCGAGGGTGATCCACGAGCCTGCAAAATCCTTCCCGTTCAGCTTGACGCTTTGGACGTAGATTCCGGAGCCGTGGCTACTCACGATGAGCGTCTTGTCCATGCCGAGATGGAGAATTGCCTTGCTAAACATGGGCGCGCCGAGAACGACGCCACCCACGCCGGGAATCGCGGGGTAGAAGCCGAGGGCGTTCCATACATAAACGCCTGAGGTTGCGCCCAGGTCGTCGTTGCCGGGGATGCCGTCGGGTGCGGCCTTGAATGTGGTGGCGGCAAGGCGCGCGACCACTTCCTGGGTCTTCCACGGCTGGCCCGCGAAGACATAGGCGTAAGGGACGACGAAGTCGGGCTCGTTTTCGATGTTGTAGCAGGGCTCGCCCCAGCAGCGGAGCTTGAGGAAGAAACGGTCGAGACGCGGAATTACCTTGTCCTCGCCGCCCATGGCAGCAAAGAGCGCGGGGTAGTCGAAGGGGACCATAAAGGAGTACTGCCAGGTGTTGCCCTCTTCAAAACCGGCCTGATCGTTGGAGTTGGGGAAATCGGTGCGCTTGGGGGTGGAGTGCTCGGAATCGAAGCCCGGCTCCCAGCTTCCGTCACTCAGGCGAGGGCGAATCCATTGGGTCTCGGGGTCAATCAGATTTTTCCAGTTCTGAGAATACTTGAGAAAAAGCTGGTACTCGGAATCGTGGCCGAGGGCGCGGGCAAATTGAGCGATGGCAAAGTCATCGTTCACGTATTCCAGCGTGCGCGAGGCGGAGATTCCATCTTTCTCGTGGGGCGAATAGCCGAGTTTGCGGTAGTCAGCGAGATAGGGCCGCTCGGAATTGTGATGGGGGCCGGCACCGGGCTCCGTTCCCGCTTTCACCATGTACTTGAGCGCGGTCTCCACGTCGAAGTTATGCGCTCCAAACGCGTAGGAGGATGCGATGAGGGCGGTGGGCGAGTCGCCGCCCATCACGTAGGTGACGTCGTTGGCCGCCGGCCAGCGTGGATACCAGCCGCTCTGGATTGCGTCGTTGACCAGCGATTGCATCATGTCGGATGCGCGCTCGGGCACAAACAGCGCGTGGAACTGGACGGTGTTGCGATAAATGTCCCAGTCGGAGAAATTGGCGTATTGCGCAGTCTGCTTGGAGCCGGCAAGGGCATGGACCTTGCCATCGAAGCCGGTGTAGTTGCCGTCTTCGTCGCTGAAGAGGTTGGGCGAGAGGAACGAGTGGTAGACGCCGGTGGTGAAAATGGTTCGCTGCTCGGGAGTGCCGCCTTCGATGGCGATGCGGTTGAGAAGCCTGCTCCAGGTCTCACGGGCCTGGGCGTGAACCTGATCGAAGTTCCAGCCTGGAATCTCCTTCAGAAGGTTGGCCTCGGCGCCCGCCTGGCTCACAAACGAGATGCCCACTTTGAGCACCACTTCACGCGCATTGCCGAAGTCGAGCCACGCGCCGGTGCGCTTGCCCTCGGCTGATTTGCGCGCGGGGTCAACAGAGTCGTCCTGCCACACGGCGGAGCTCTGAAAGGGCTGGTTGAAGTGCCCGGCGACATAGATCTTGTATTGCGAGTGAGAAGAGCAGAAGCCTCCGGCCGTGGAGGAGCCGACATAGGCGTCGTTGCCCTGGAGCTGGATGTTGTTCAAGAAGATGTGATCGTTGGGATGCTCAATGGCCATCTCGCCATTTGCGCTGGAGCCTGCGTTGATGAGCAGGCGAGCGGGAACGCCCCGCGGGAATGTGAGGCGAGCAATACCGGCGCGTTCGGCCACGGTGATCTCGACGCGAATGCCACTCGCAAGAGTCACGGCGTAGTAGCCGGGGTGAGCCTCTTCGGTCGCGTGATCGAAGGATGCGGCATAGGAGCTGATTTCCGCGCCGGAGCTTGCGCCGGGACTTGAGGTGAGGGCGGCAGCAGTAGGCAGAACCGCGAGGTCACCGTAGAGCGAGCAACCCGCGCCACTGATGTGCGTCAGACTGAATCCGAGAATCCTGAGTCCTCCAGGTATGCTGGTTGCGGTTGCGATGGTGGAGCGCGCATCGACGTTCACCTGCTTCTCATCGTAGCGATACCACGCATCCTTGTTGGTGTCGGGACTCCACTGGATCATGCCAAAGGGAAGTGTTGCGCCGGGGAAGGTGTTTCCGCCGCCGGCGGTTCCGATAATCGGATTCACCGCGTCATAGGCGGCGGACGACGTCTGAGCCGGGGACGGAAGTGCAATGAGCGCGAGCAGGAAGACTGAGCAGAGGATGAAAACGAGACGAGCTTTCATGGGTGCGGTTACCTCTCAATCGGAACCACACGAATCCTACTCGACGGCGGCCGAATGGGAAAGCTCACTTGAGGACTATTCCACGGTAACCGACTTGGCGAGGTTGCGAGGCTGATCGACGTCGCAGCCGCGGCGGACCGCGATGTAGTAGGCCAGCAACTGCAAGGGGACGATCTCGATGAGCGGGCTCAGCAGCTCCATCGCTGGCGGAATGTGGATCACATGCTCCACCAGGTCGCCGATAGTGGTGTCGCCCTCTGTGGCGACGGCGATCACACGACCGGAACGCGCAGTGACTGCCTGGATGTTCGAGAGGGTCTTCTCGTAGCGCAGCCTGGAGGATGGATCGCTCTCATCGCGTGTGGCGAGAACGACGACGGGTAGCGTCTCGTCGATAAGGGCATTGGGGCCGTGCTTCATCTCGCCCGCGGGGTAGCCCTCGGCGTGGATGTAGGAGATCTCCTTGAGCTTGAGCGCGCCTTCGAGAGCGATGGGAAAGTGAACGCCGCGCCCGAGGTAGAGAAAGTCGCGAGCATTGGCAAAGTCCTTGGCCAGCTCCTCGCACTGCGCGGTGCGCGCGCGCAGGACCTCTTCGATCTTGCCGGGGATGCGGCCGAGCTGCTCAATGAGGGCGACAGATTGCGCGGCGTCGAGGTGGCCGCGCAACTGGCCGAGCTTGAGCGCGAGCAGAAACAGCGCGGTGAGTTGGGCGGTAAAGGCCTTGGTTGACGCGACGCCGATCTCCGGACCGGCATGGGTATAGATGGCGCCATGCGCCTCGCGGGCGACCATGGCGTCCACCACGTTGCAAATGGCGACGGTCTTGGAGCCGAGCGCGATCATCTCGCGCTGGGCGGCGAGGGTGTCGGCGGTTTCGCCCGATTGCGTGATCAACAGGCCCAGGGTGTTGGGGCCGGCGATTGGGCCCCGATAGCGATACTCGCTGGCGTAGTCGACATCGACAGGCAGCCGGGCCAACCGCTCAATCATGTACTTGCCGGTAAGCGCTGCATGCCAGCTTGTTCCGCAGGCTGCAATCGTGATGCTCTGCGCGCCTGCGAGTTCCTCGTCGCTGAGCTTCATCTCGCCGAGGTAGACCTTGCCGGAGTCGAGCGAGACGCGGCCCAGCGTGGTGTCGGTAATGGCGCGCGGCTGCTCCCAAATCTCCTTGAGCATGAAGTGCTTGTATCCGCCTTTTTCCGCCTGGATCGGATCCCACTGGATGCGCGTGATGGCGCGGTGGATGGGCTTGCCGTCGAAGTCGGTCAGCTCAACACCTTTTAGGGTCAGGATGGCCATGTCGCCGTCGGCGAGAAAGTAGATGTTGCGGGTGTGATGGAGAACTCCGGGAACGTCGGATGCTACGAACGACTCGCCCTCGCCCACGCCGATGACCACGGGCGGGCCAAAACGCGCGGCAACGATCTTGTCGGGCTCGGCAGCGGAGAGCACTCCCAGGGCAAACGCGCCTGTGAGCCGCTTGACGGCGCGGCGGACGGCCACCTCGAGCTGAATGGGCTGACCTGAGGCTTCCGCGTCCTTCTGCACCTGCTCGATGAGGTGAGCGATGATCTCGGTGTCGGTTTCGGTGACGAACTTGTGTCCCCGCGCGATGAGCTCGCGCTTGAGGTCGAGGTAGTTCTCAACGATGCCGTTGTGCACTACGACGAGGCGGCCGGTGCAGTCGCGATGCGGATGGGCGTTTTCTTCAGTGGGGCGGCCATGCGTAGCCCAACGGGTGTGGCCAATGCCGAAGGTGCCCTCGAGGGGATGCTCGCGGAGAACTTCTTCCAGGTTGGCGAGCTTGCCGGGGGCGCGGCGAACCTCGAGGGTGGAGCTGGTTGGGCTGCCGACCGCGATGCCTGCCGAGTCGTAGCCGCGATATTCGAGCCGCCGCAGCCCTTCGATAATGACGGGAACTACTTTCTTAGGACCTACATAACCGACAATGCCGCACATGGAACGATTTTAAGCGAGGAAGCGGAAGCTCATTCCCAGAAATGAGACGTTGCGTTTGAACGCGGGAGGGGCAGGGAGAGCTGTTTCATTTAGGGAGAGGCCGCACGTGCGGTGGCGATCAAGGGGATGGGAGGGGATTCCAGGATGCGCTGGCCAGCTCTTCCCACCGTGCGACGTTTACCCCCTTCACGATGAGCCATAGCATCAGCGATGCCTCCGCAACGATGCCAATTATCTCGATGTAGAGGGTGAGATAGTGGGCGAGGGTGGGAGACAGATAGGCCAGCCAACCCACTCCGGCTAACGCCATGAGGGCACCCAGAATGCGCGGCAGGAAGGTGGACCGGTAGGTAAGGTAGCCGATGAACAGGCAGTAGGGTCCAAAAAACCACAAGGGGCTGAAGGATGAAGGAACGAGGTCCAGGATGCCAAGCGTCATTACGACGCACCCTGCGATGTTAAAGAGCGCCGCGAGCAGGGAGAGCCAATTGCTGACCGGCTTGAACATGAGGTAGAAGAGCACCGCCAAAACTGCATAGCAGACGGCCGAGATCACGTTTATTGCGTTGCCTAAGGTAACAAGCTTGTTGCTCACCAGGAGTTGGCCGAGGATTGCGAGCAGGAAGAAAGACAAGTAGACGATACCTGTCATCCTGGCCCGTGGACGGGGCGCGCCTCTTGCGATGGGTTCCATCATCTCCTCGCTTCCCGCAGGGGTGAACCCCTGAAAAAACCAACCCCGAGTTTCGCCAAAAACTGCCCCGAACACGACGAGGCCATCCGCCGCCACGAACCGCTTGCAGTTGGTTTGACAGTAGGCGCGGGGATGGTCCGCGGGTGGTCAATTTTGCACATCGTTGCGGATTGAATCGCGATTCCGCGTGGTTAATCAGCGTGGAGCGTTTTGATTGGATCGAGGCGCATGGCGCGCAGCGCTGGGATGTAGCTGGCGGCGAGCGCGACGGTTGTAAGAACAAGGGTGACGCCAACGAAGGTGGGCGGATCGTAAGGCGACACACCGAACAGCAGACCCGCCATGAGATGAGAGACAATGAACGCGCCGGCCACGCCCGCACCGGCGCCGATCGCGGCCATTGCGAGGCCCTGGCGCAGAACCATCCTGAGGATATTGCCTCGTTGCGCGCCCAGTGCGAGACGAATTGCGATCTCGCGGGTTTGCTCGTTGACCAGGTAGGAGATGGTCCCGTAGATTCCAAGTCCGGCGAGCAGCAAGGCAGTGGCTGCAAAAAATGCAACCAGTTCCATCGAGAATCGCCTCACAGAGAGCGACGAGGTAAGCACGTCGTCGAGCGTCTCTGCGTTGAAGACGGGCAGTTCAGCATTGATAGATTGAACCTGCGTGCGTACTTGTGCGGGGATGGCGGCGGGATCAAGTTGTCCGCGCAGATAGATGGCCAGGTCATTGGTATGGTGCTGGTAGGCGCTGAGGTAGACCTTTGGAGTGCCGGCGTCGGCCAACGATTCAGTGCGAGCATCCGCAATTACACCTGCGATCGTGACCCAAACCGGCTTGGCACTACCCGTTTGAATGCGTCGTCCTACGGGTTCCTGCCCGGGCCAGTAGGTGCGGGCCGCGGACTCATTGATGACCGCGATCGGGGGTGTGTCCGCAACATCCTGGTTGGTGAAGAGACGCCCACGCAAGAGCGTCATGCCCAGCAGGTGGAAGTATTCAGGCGTGACCGTGGAAGAATCGATTTGCGGAGCCCGATTGCTCGTGGTTTCAAGGCCTTCACGAATCAATGGAATCATGTTGAAATCGTCGCGGCCATGGCCCAGGGGAACAGAATCCATATTCCCGATGGCCGCTTCCTCTACCCCAGGTAAAGTCCGGTTGCGGCGAAGAATCTCGCGCAACAGCACCGATTCCTGGGCGACGGTTCCGTAGATATCCGTCTTGGGGTCGTTCGGAATGGGCAGCCAGGTTTGAACCGCCATTACGCGGTCGGGATTGAAACCGAGCTGCACCTGGAACAAGTCCCAAAAGCTGCGCAGCAGCAGACCCGCAGCAACCATCAGCACCAGCGAGAGCGCCAATTCACTGATTGCCAGAACACGGCGCGCGCGGGAGCGGTGCCGGGAACCTCCGGAGGCGCGACCCTCCTGCCTGAGCGTGCCGGTGAGATCGAGACGGCTGGCCAGCCACGCGGGAGCAAGTCCGAAGATGATGCCGGCCGCGACAGAGACGGCGACCGCAAACAAAAGCAAGCCCCAACTGATGGATACGTCATGGATGCGTGGAAGGCTCTCTGGAATAAACCGCAGCAGAAGTTGCTGGGTGCAGAAGAGAACCCCAAAACCCGCTATCCCGCCAAGCAGGAATAGAAGCAGGCTCTCGGCCAGGAGCTGGCGGATGAGACGCGTTTTTGTTGCTCCCAAAGCCTGGCGAACCGCGATCTCACGAACTCGCCGGCCGGCGCGAGCAAGCAGAAGATTGGCGACGTTAACGCGGCTGATCAGGAGAACGAGTCCCACCGCGCCTAAGAGCA
>Ga0181520_10004778_pt1 | contig 22284 bp, 22 predicted proteins | sample PEATcosm2014_Bin_29_FD_132451 | JGI IMG/M metagenome (GOLD analysis project Ga0181520, IMG submission 132451) | Peatland microbial communities from MTU Mesocosm Facility, Houghton, MI, USA - PEATcosm2014_Bin02_30_metaG | ecosystem: Environmental > Terrestrial > Soil > Wetlands > Peat | place...
CCTTCCTCACCCACCTCAATCAAATCGGCCAGACGGGCGCCACGCCGCGGCATCGCAAGGGGCTCTCCACATGCTGCTACGGCGAGGAACCGCATGTCGTGGGCTGGCGCTTCATCTCCGAGCGCCGCGCCATCAACCTCGACCCCAATTGCGGTTGGGCGCGCGGCAAAGCCGACGTCGTCTATATCGCCAATGCATTCCAAGTGATGGCCGAACTGAATCGGCTCCTGAATCCGGGACCCTGAACCCGGATCACGACTCCCTGATCGAGGATAAGAACAGAGCGCCTCGTTGAAGCCTCTGAAGAGTCATGAGAGTTGTGCGTTGCTCTCTTGGGTTGCGTCGTGCCATCGGTCAGGTCGATCCATCGCGGCAATTCGCCGACAGACAACAGCAAATCCTGTTGTGTGTGTTGTCGCCCATACCGTATGATTCCGACCATTGAAGGTAAGTCGATTTAGTCGGCAGGACCGATCTGTTCATGGTCCTATATCCCCAGGGCGACCCGGAGGCAAAAACATGCGGCCCGAACAATGGGAAACGTTCAAACGAGCGGCGCGCCGCGAGAAGCTCGACAAGATTCCGATGGCGCTGATCGTCGATAGCCCATGGATTCCCGGCTACCTTGGCATCAAGCATATGGACTACTTCCTCAATCCGGAACTCTGGTTTCAATCCAATCTGAAGATCATGCAGGAGTTCCCTGACATCATCTTTGTCCCTTCGTGGTGGATGGAATACGGTATGGCGGCCGAGCCCTCCGTGCTGGGCGCCAAGATCAAATTCTGGCAGGACAATACCCCCAGCGAATATCACACCCTCTATCGACTCGAAGATATCGACAACTTTCCCGAATACGAAGTCGAAGCAGACGCCTTTGCCGGCCTCACCCTGCACCGCATCGGCATGGCCCGCCAACGCATCCTCGATGCCGGCTACATCCTTCCCATGGTCACTTCGCGCGGTCCGCTCTGCACCGCCGGATTTGTGCGCGGAACAACCCACTTCATGATTGACCTGGTCGAAGATCCCAAAGGCGCGCACAAGCTGATCGACCTCTGCACGCGCGTGGTCATCGACTGGCTCAAAGCTCAGCAGAAGGTCATGGGCGACGGCGTCGAGAGCATTTTCATCCTCGACGATATCGTCGGCTTCATCAATGAGGAGCATTACCTTGAGTTTGCGCATCCCTACCTGAAGCGCATCTGCGACGCTTTTCCAAAAGACTGGGTCAAGGTCTATCACAACGACGCGGAAGTCGATGCCTGCCTCGATCATCTGCCCGATGCAGGATTCAATGTTCTCAATTGGGGCAAGCAGAAGCACATCACCGAAGTAAAGCGCCGCGTCGGCGACCGCATGTGCCTGATGGGCAACGTGAACCCGCTTGAGGTTGCGGTTCGCGGAACGCCGGAGGAAGTGAAGGACGAAACACTCGAGGTGCTTGAGGGTTCCGGCGGCGAAGGCATCATTCTCTCGGTAGGCGGAGGCACCAGCCCGGGAATGCCGCGCGAGAATATCCTGGCCATGCTTGAGGCCCTTGAAGAGTTCAACAGGAAGCGCGTGCCGACTGCGGTTTAGAAGCGCCGTTAAGGAGTGGATTCGTGCCTGATTATGCCCTGATGAATCAGTTCCTTTACGAGGGGAACGCCCCCGAAGTCGAGCGTCTTACCAAAGAAGCTCTCGCCGAGGGGCGGACTGCGCAGGAAGTCCTCAACGAGGGATTGATCGCGGGCATGAGCGTGGTCGGTGAAGACTTCAAACATAACGTCCTCTACGTTCCTGAAGTCCTCATTGCAGCCCGCGCCATGAAGGCAGGCATGGGCGTGCTCAAACCGCTCTTGACCGCGAAAGGAAGCGGCACCAAACCCAAGGGCGTTCTGCTCATGGGCACTGTGCGCGGCGACCTGCACGATATCGGCAAGAACCTGGTGGGCATGATGGCCGAGGGTGCAGGCTTTGAGCTGCACGACATCGGCGTCGATCAGAGTTTGGATAAATTCATGGCCGCGGCGGAGAAATGCAAGCCGACCATCATCGGCATGAGCGCTCTGTTGACCACCACCATGATGTACATGAAGACCGTGATCGATGGCTTCGACGCGGCTGGCATCACGCACATCAAAATGGCAATCGGCGGCGCGCCCATCAGCCAGATGTTTGCCGACGAGATCGGCGCGGATGGGTACGGTGCGAACGCTTCCGCGGCGGTGGATCTGTTTTTGCGCCTTTCGGCCGAGGTGTAACCCGGATGACCACGTACAAGATCCTCTACTGGCAGGAAATCCCTACCCAAATCAAGGCCGAGGACGACGCGGACGACGTCACTGTGATGTTCGATGGGAGATTCATGGCACAGGTGGATATTCTCGCCGCCAGGCGCGGATTGCTGTCTTCGGACGACTACCTGGCCCAATGGAAATGGAGCGAGGAACAAGAGCGCGAGGGTTCTGCGCGCGAAGTGGCAGAAGCCGTGAAAGCCGAACTCGAAGCGAAGGGCTGGTAGAATCTCTCCACCCATGCCGGTTCATCTCACTATCAACGGACAATCAATCGATGCCACGGGCAGCCAATCGCTCTTCGATTACGCCGAAGCGATGGGCATCGACGTGCCCACCTCCTGCCGCAAGCAAGGCAAATGCAAAGAGTGCATGGTTGAAGTCGTTGAAGGGATGGAACTCCTCTCGCCGCTCGCCGAGCCGGAGCGTCATCTCAAGGGCAACTTCCGCCTCTCCTGTCAGGCATGTGTCACGGGCCCCAATAGCCAATCAGAGGGCCACGTCCGCTGCCATACCATGCGCCGCGGACACATGCGTATCGAGCGCCACGCATTCGGACTGCCGCTCAGCAATCGTGCGTTCGAACTCGATCCAGCGGTCACCCGCGATGGAGATCGCATCCTTATCGACGGAGTCGAAATCGAGCGTTCAACCGGCCTCATACTCGGCATCGCCATGGATCTGGGCACTACGACGGTCGTGCTCCGCCTTGTCGATCTCGAAACCGGAGAACTGATCGCCGACACTTCGTTTGAGAATCCGCAACGCTTCGGCGGTTCCGAGGTCATGTCGCGCATCTCGTATGACACCGACCATCCCGGCCGACTCCTGATGCGCACTCTGGCCGGCTACCTGACCCACGCCATCGAGAAGTTCCCCGTCGATCCGAAAACCATCTACGAGATGGTCGTCGTGGGCAACTCGACCATGCGCGATCTGTTCTTCCGGCAGAGTGTGTATTCGATCGGGCAGAATCCCTACCAGTCGATCACGGAAATCGAGATGGCTGAGGGGAAGCGCACAACCACCAGCCTCACGCAAACTGGCCTCCGCAGCCTGTTGCCCATTCATCCCAAGGCCCGCGTTTATGGCGCTCCCATCATCAGCGGCCACGTGGGAGCAGATGCTGCCGCCTGCCTTCTGGCGGTGGATCTTGCGCATGAAGAGCGTCTGGTCGCGGTCATGGATATTGGAACCAACACCGAGTTGATTGTCGGCAATAAGCATCGCATTCTGGCTGCATCCTGCCCTGCCGGCCCCGCGTTCGAGGGCGGAGCGATTGCCTGCGGCATGCCTGCCCTGGATGGAGCCATCGAATCAGTCGCCATTGCCGACGACGGAACTTTCCGGCTCGGTGTCATCGGCGACCTTCCGCCCGAAGGCATCTGCGGTTCTGGCCTGATCGATGTGCTGAGCGAATTGCTCCGCACCGGCCGCATGAATGATTTGGGCCGTTTTGCCGATGACAGTGAGCGCGTCACACTCTGGCGCGGCGAAAACAACGACATTTATCTGCTCGAGAGCGACGTCAACGAGTTGGCTCAGGCCAAAGGCGCTAACGTCGCCGGTTTGCACGCCGTTTTTTCGAGCTATGGCATCGACTTCGACGACATCGAAGTTTTTTATCTTGCAGGAGGGTTCGGCCGCCATCTCAACGTCGAAGCTTCAAAGCGCATCGGCCTCGTGCCCAGCCTCGCTTCCTCAAAAATCGTCCAGGCCGGCAACACCGCCATTGAAGGCGCGACCATCGCCTTGCTCTCAAAAGCCAAGCGTCAGGAGTTGGAAGACCTCGTAAAGCGCGTCGAGCACTGCCGCCTCGAAACCCACCCTGACTTTTTCAATTTCTTTGTCGAGGGCTGCCAGTTCAAACCAGTGGACCCGATCCCATGCGCGAGTTAGCCCAGTCCGTCGAACTCTCCGGCACAGTGCCCGAACTGAATGTGCTGACGGATGAGTATGTGCGGCTGCTTGGCTATCCGCGCGGCTGGGTACTCGAAGGCCGCGCTCGGGAGTTAGCGGATTGGGCGCGCGAATGGTACGCGAAGAACGGCCAGCCGTGGTTCTATGCGCGGCAAGCGGAAAGCCTCGAAATTCGAGGCGATTCCATTCTCATCGATGGAGTCCCGTTCACCAGCAGCCGTTTGAAGAGCACGCTCGAGCAAGCACAAGCGCACAGTGTGATTCTGGTCGCAGTGGGCGCGGGTCGTGAAGCCGAGCGGGAAGCCGGCCGGCGCTGGGAAGACGAAAAGCCCGACGAATATTTCTTTCTTGAAGTATTCGCTTCCGCGGTTGTCGAGCATCTGGCCACAACCACCGGAGCGCGCCTCTGTGACTGGGCTGAACAGCACGGCATGGCGGTGCTGCCGCATTACAGTCCTGGTTATTCCGAATGGGATGTGGCGGAGCAGTTGCGATTGCTCGAACTGCTGAAGCGAACGCGAGAGGTCGAGTTTCCATCCGCGGTAGAAGTGTTTGACACGGGCATGTTGCGCCCCAAGAAGACACTGCTTGCTGTCTTCGGTTTGACCCATCACACCGACCGATTGCGCAAGCTTGCCGATCTTGTCCCCTGCGAGAACTGCTCCTTCGGCCCCTGCCAGTACCGCCGCGCTCCCTACCGGAGGGCTCCGCGGTTGCGCGGCGAGCAGGTTCCGGCGCGCATCCCCGCGCTCGATCAGAACGCCGAGTACAGCACCAATCGGAGAGCTTTGAAGCGATGGGCAGAGGAGCGTCTTTCGATGACCAGGACCCCGGACGGCCCCCTCGACGCTGTGTTCCGCTATGAGGGCACCACCTGCACGAACATGGGCCGCCCGCTGACGTTCAACTACCATATCAAGCTGGGCACGCGCGCCGAAGGGTATCCTATTTTGGAGCAGCGTTGCGTCCCCGCCGAACGCGACACCGGCCACACAGCCATGTGCCAGTACATTGAAGATCCTGCATCCCTGATGGCCGCCATCGACCGCGAGAAACCGATGAGTGGAGAGCGCTTGAACGCTGTCTTATCCTGGCAACGCATTCCTTCCGTCGCGGGGTGCTATTGTGAATCGTCGAGCCGCGAACATAAGTGGGGCCTGGTTCTGGAAACAATTCACTACGCCCTGGCACAAGAGGAAATCGCGCAACAAACGGAGACCCAGAATACCGAGACCCCGGACACTGAGACCCAGGACACGGAGACCGGATGAGGAAACTTCTACAGGACGTAATCAGGGAGCGCCCCTTGCTCGGCGACGGGGCAATGGGCACGCAGCTCATGATTGCCGGATTGGAACAGGGCAATTGCGGCGAAGCATGGAATCTCACGCAGCCCGAGCGAGTGCTCGCCATCCAGCGCCGCTACGTTGAGGCCGGCTCGGATTGCCTCATCACCAACACATTTGGCGGATCGCGCATTATGCTCAACCGCCATTCCGAAGCGAACCACGTCGTTGAAGTCAACAAGGCGGGTGTGGAGATCGCCCGCCAGGCATTCGGCGATAAAGAGGGCTACGTTCTCGGAGACATCGGGCCATTCGGCGGCTTGCTTCAGCCCTTCGGCGAATTCACCGAGGCTCAGGTTCGCAGCGCCTTCGAGGAACAGGCCGCGGCCCTGGTCGATGCAGGTGCGGACGCCATCATTATCGAAACCCAAACCTCCCTGGAGGAGCTCGTGATCGGCATTCAGTCATCCCAGGCGGCCAGCGCAAAGTGCATCATCGGCTCAATGGCCTACGATGTCACTCTCGACGGCTCAACCTTTCGCACCATGATGGGAATCGAGCCCGAACGCGCCGCGGAGTTCATGGAGGAGCACGGTGCGCACATCGTTGCCCTCAACTGCGGCACCGGCATGGAGATGGAGCGCGCTCGGGATGCTGTCGAGCGTTATAAGCTTGTGACCAGCTTGCCGGTGATGGTACAGCCGAATGCGGGAAAGCCGCAGTTGATCAACATGGAAGTCGTGTACGACGAGACGCCCGAGCAAATGGTGAAGGGCCTGATCCCCCTGCTGCAGGCGGGCGCAAACATAGTGGGTTCGTGCTGCGGCAGCACGCCCGATCACATCCGCGCGTTCAGAAAAGTAATGGACGAGTTTCTTTCGTCACAAGGAATCGACCCCCGGGGAGGCCGCCATGCGAATCAAACTGTGTGACGTGAATGCGGCCGCCGCCGACAAGTTGCCGCATCACACTGGCGATAAGTCGGGCATCGGGGTCCACTACGTCGATGCCTTCGTCAAACCGATGAATGTGAAGCTCGAAGATGGCACGGCGGTGAAATGCAAGCGGCGCGGATTGAAGATTGTCCTCTCCGCAGGCGGCAAAAAGGGCGAGGGACTCATGCGGCGCATCGACGTGAGCGCTGACCCGGTTGTCATGTTGAATGCAGCCCTCGAGGAGGCCGCCAAGGCCGCTGGCATCGAACTCATCGTGGAAGGCGGAGCAATTTTTTGTTCGCTTTGATTCGCGTTTCAATGCAGGTCAAGGCACTCGACCCCTTGCACCGTTCTTTAGATCGCAGTGCCGAAGGTCTGGACTTTCAGTTTGCGCCGCCCTTCCCGGTCCGTATAATAGGGGCGGAACTCCCACGCGAATCTGTGGGAACGAAAGTACTTTACGTACGCTTCCCGACTGAGACCGGCGCTCAACTGAGATCGGCGCTCCTCAGTCGCTTCACTGGTCGCAAGTCGCTGTTATTAAATAGGTTGCGGGAGTAGTTCAGTGGCAGAACGTCAGCTTCCCAAGCTGAATGTCGCCGGTTCGATCCCGGTCTCCCGCTCCATACTTTAGCTCGATAAACTAAGTCCCTGCCAAGCCCCCCGAAAGCCCCGCTCCGCTCAGGCGCCGACCTGCCGGCTCGCCGGTTGCGATGTCCCCGCTGGCGTTGGTAGCTGAGGTGCTCTTCGAAACGAGCCAGCGCGACTCACAAGGACGTTGTACTTGATGACATACCAGAACGCCAGAACCCCATCCATCGGGCCGATTTTCTTGCCCTCTTCATACGTGCGGCCGTAATAGCTGATCGGGACCTCGTAGATGCGCGCCCCCAGCTTTGAAACCTTGGCGGCGACTTCGATTTCGAAGCCAAATCCGGAAGACGTAATGATCATCTCGCGAATGATATCTCCGCGGAATGCCTTGTAACCCGTCTCTACGTCGGTCATATTCAAATTGGAAAAGAGATTGCACCAGAATGTAAGAAAGCAGTTAGCCAGGTAGTGATAGAAGTACAGCACCCGGCTGGCCTTCCTCACCAGGAACCTGGACCCGAACACGACGTCGGCATGGTTCTCAAGAATGGGGTTGACTACGTCCGGAATTTCCGCCGGATCGTACTCCAGGTCAGCGTCTTGGACGATCACAACGCCGCCGGTGGAAGCTGCAATTCCATTCTTGACCGCGGCTGTCTTGCCCTGGTTCCGGTCATGGCGAATGGACCGGAGGTTGCTGTATTGACTTGCGAGTTCGGCGATCAGAGCCGGCGTGCCGTCCTGTGAGCAGTCGTCCACCACGATGACCTCAAGCTCGTATGGCAGCTTCATTACCTTGTCGACAATTTCGCGCAGCGTCTGGCTTTCGTTGTACGCGGGAATGATAACCGAAATTCTGGTTTTCGCGGGGTCCACCGCTTCCGGCGTCTTGTCGGCACTGTCGAATTGCATCTCAATCTCCTTTTCGTCCGCGATCGCGCTTTTGGCGCCTGCAGCAATCCGAAGTTCACTCTTGACTTGAATCTTTCATCGCCAACCCGTGAGAGTCACCGGCCTTACCGCCCACATTGAGCGGATCGCCAAGCGGAGAATCGTTTTCCATCGCATAGGGCGAATTGAGAGGCGCCGAATTGCGAAAACCATCCTTCATGTTCCCGGTTCGCAGCTGGAGATATGGGTTGAAATGCCCAGCATTTGGCAGCGGCGTTTCGAAGATCGAATGATGCGCATTATAAATCTCCAGTCCGGAATATGTCCTCCGCAGTACGGCTTTCGGAGGCGGTCGTCGATGCAACTGGGAGACGTTGAGCCACAGCATCGATCCCAACTCTCGATACCTCTTGCCAGCGATATCTTCCGCCCAGCGCTCCCCATATTGGAGTATGACTGAGAGCAGACACACCAGGGCCAGGAGTCGTGGGCGAGCGCTGCGAAGCGATCCAAACAGAAACATCCAGAGCGCCGCAAAGACCAGTAGTTCGAAAACATGGACTCGTAACTCCCCGGGGATCCGCAGCCAGTACATTAGGATCAGGACTGCCAGCGCCAAAGTGATTGCAAACCCGATCGATACCGCCTTCCAGTGCCACCGATCGCGTTGTCTCCGCAAGCCGGAGATGAGCACAGCCGCAAAAAGAATCCACACCTGAACGATGACGAATCGTCCCGCCGGAGCCTGCAGAAACCAGACAATCAGGCTCCCAATGGAAGCACATGCCAGCGTCGCATAGGCCCACCCTGGAGGGGTTCCATCCACCTTGGCCCGGATCTCTCCTCGAGGCCGAGCAATCATCATGGGAAGACTAATCAGCGTTAGAAACAGGGGCAGCAGGAGGTTGATTCTGTCATATCTGGCGATCGTCTCTGCCCAATCCGGCAGCCATTTCCAGCCGGAAACTTCCTTCGGATCGTACGTCGCCCGGAAGTAAGTGCAGGACTTGATATAAGCGCGTTCAGCGTCTGCCTGGGCGGCAGGCACCTTCCAGTCAACATTCACTCCAAACGCCGTCGTTGGATACAGGGGGTACCCGCTCAGAATGATGCCCCGAATCGGAAAACAGACCGCCAGCACGCCGGCCACGGCAAGCGCCCCATAGACCATCCTCCTCCGTCGGCCTTTCTCTGTGCGATGCCGGAGCTCTCGCACGACAACAACAACGACGACAAAAGCCGAGAATACAATCGCGCTGATCTTCACGGTGGAAAGGACCGCGCCCAGCGAAACAATCGTCGCCGTCAGCACGGCAGATTCTCCGCTGCCGGACGAGGCTGTCGCCCACATCAAGAACAGACACGCCAATACCGCGGTTGCGGCAGCCACAAATGCATCCGCCTTGAGCGTGGCCAGCATTGAACCGGCAAAGCCGAACGAAACCAACCCGACACATGGGCACAGCAGGAGTGCAGGAAGGAAGGAGCGATAAAGACAGCCCTTATCCCCACCAGCGAGGTCGCGAAGTCCGCTGAAAAGCAGGACGCAGGCCAGAACAATGAACAAGCCGTTAAAGATGTGATTGACCGCTCCACTCCAAAGCCCGACGCTCAGCATGGCGGCAAACAAGTGATGAGAGTTGTTAAAACCCATTCGGCCATGAAGGTTCGCAAGGCCCGGAACAACGGGGTAGTCGTGAAACCAGCGTATCGCCTGAAACTCATAGAGATAGTCGTCATAGCCAAAGCCTCCAGCGAGACTTTGGTTTGCGGTCCAGATTGCAAACACGCCGCAGGCAGCGGCAAAGCGCCAACGCAATGGCTGTCGGAGCAACGATAAAAACCAGCGTCTTTCCACAACCAGAGCCAGCGCTGCCACCACGGTAAACGTGAGCAATGCGCGCAGATCTACCGGCAGAAAAAAATTCCAAACCATCAGGCCGGCAATGAGCAGCGCAAATCCCGTCCAGATTGCGCAGTATGCGTGGCGCCAGCTCGGCTCAATTCCGCCCAATCGATTGAGGAAGAGTGCGCCGATGGCACACAAACCCAAGGCGACGGAGACCCAGGTTCCCAAAACGGCTGAGGTTAGCAGGAATGACATGCGGAATGATCGACCTCGTTCCTGATTTTAACTGCTTCCTCTGATTCCTTCGGATGTCAATCGACTTTCCTTACCCGATTCCATTGCAACCTTCCCGGCGGTCTTAACTTCAAACCAATGCGACCCAATACTCAGGGACTCCGCCGTTTTGATGATGAGAAATCAATGGCAGCAGTCCTTTTTCAACCCGATCCCACTTGCCGCGCCGTAACCTCCCCCGTTGGTGCGGGTGTCGTGCTCCTCCGCGGTTTGTCTGCGCAGGCCGGCGACTGCGTTTTCGATTCTGCTCTTTCAAGAAACCTGGACGCCAAGTCGTTCTTTTCTCAAGAAAGGGCCACCTATCGAGACCTCCAAATATCTGCATGTCAGTTTAAAGCGCTCTAACCTCCGGCGAGAATCGCCCTTGTCTCGGTACCGATTGAATAACTGACTGGACCATGCGCAATGCATCGTCCGTCTGGGATCGTGTGTTGAATTGCTCAGCTTAGCGGACATTCAAAGAGTAAGACTCATCTTGCAATGGATCCAGCAATGGATCGGCGAGCCAGCAAGATCGCTACTCTGATACATATCGGCTTGGTTTCAGATTCACCGATGCGGCTTGCGGGGCTGGTTAGCGTCTTCGACGAACCTCTGCTGATTGGCGATCATCTCCTGATCCCGGTTGTCTGCAGCATGGAGGAATTGCTCGCGGGCTCAACGTTTGAATATCTCATTTTGGACGTGCATGGGCCTGCCATTGGTGCGCGAGCCATTCGTGCAATTCTTCTTGTCTGTCCTGGACTGCAGGTGATGGTCTTCGGGCCGCAAGGAAACCATGACCTGGCCATGGAGGCAATCTCGGCAGGGGCCAGGGGCTACCTCGATCTGACTTCTGAGATCGATACAGTGCGGCAGGCTCTCGATGTGGTCGTCGGCGGTCACATCTGGGGATCGCACCGACTGCTCTCTAAAGTTGCCGATCGGCTTCTGAAGATCGGCGACTCAAGCGTCACACCTGCTTCCCCGCAGTTCACCGCTCGCGAAAAGCAGGTGGCGGAGCTGATTCTGGCGGCCCGCGCAAATGGGGAGATCGCCCGCACGTTGGGTATTGGAGCACAGACCGTCACAGCCCACGTTGGCCGGATGATGCGCAAGACCGGCACCGCGAACCGCATCGAACTGGCATCCTTCATGCAGAAGCATAAACATGTCGCTTCAGAAACCGGATCGCAGGGCTCGCCATGAGAAGTGCATGCGATGAAATGAAATGGGATTGTGCAACTGCAAAGATGCGATCGTCCGGTCCTTCCCTTATGCCCGCAAGTTATTCGCTCTATATCCAGAAACCTCTCTCAATGCGCTGTCTTGCCTCCGCTAGTTTTGGGGCGATCGCCTCTTAGTTCGTCTCCTGGATCTTGACCACGAACGCCGTAAACGTCTTGTCGCCCAGAATAAGCATCTGATGCGGGACTCCCGCTGGCACGTGTGCGAGGTCGCCCGATCGAAGTTCCGTGCGCGTCCCTCCCTCAACCGCCGTTCCGCGAATCTCGCCAGGGCCAACCACGTGCGCGCCAACAATTGTCCCACCCGTAACCAGCGTCGCGCGGCCATCCAGAACCACAAACAGATCCGCGAACTTCTCGTGCAACTCGGCGATGCCGTCGCGGCCGCGGACCGAGAGCATCGTGGCGTGCTGGGGGTACTCCTTGAGGGTTTCAGACGCGGAGCCCTCGGAGTAGGCGGCCAGCTTGCGCAGGTAGGCAGCGCGCTCCATCAGGATGGGGCGTGTCCAGTGGTGGGCCTCCGCGGGCGCGTCTTTTGAGCGTCGGACGCGAGGCGCGGCCGCTTCCCTTTCCTGCGCCAGCAACTCCTTCAGAAGCAGGCGATCGACAGGTTCCATGAGTTCCTCCTTGCTTGTGACTTCCAGAATAATGACTTACCCATCACAGGATGCAGGAGAAACCGCCGTAAGATGGCGCGCGTGTGTGATCGACCGTGCCCGGACACAGAACAAGCCACCAGAGCAAATCCGGCGGCTTGTCAGGCAGATCAATAAGGCTTCAAAGTGTTCGTTGCTGCGTTAGCGACTGAATCTGCGCCGCAATACTCCTGCCAGGCCGAGCAGCCCTGTGCCCAAAAGCAGCAGACTGTCCGGTTCGGGCGTGAGCATCACGTCTCCGCCGTAGTAGGCCGGCCCCGAGCCGTTTGGGGTCGTGGGAAATGTTAACGAGCCGGCGTAGCTGTAGTCGTCGTACTGGAAAGTGCCCCAGTTGCCGATCGGATCGGGCCCATAGGCCCATCCATTCGATGTCGCGCCCACAAAATCGACCACGGTGTAAGTGTCCCCTGCAACCACAGATGCCGGAGCAGTGGAATTCCAGTAGTAGCCGTCAATAAGCGCATCGTTGTCGGTTACGGTTGTGGAGGTCAGCAGAGTGCCGGCCGCGTCGTACAGCCCAACAGTCTCTGGCCCGGTATACGTCGCGTTGTTTCCGGCATAAATGCCCAGCGCGCTCACCGTGCCGTTGACGTTGGAAATGAATACGTTGCCGAGGTCGGGTGGATTCGTCGCATCGTTCTGGTCCCAGTTTGTGGTGATACCCGATGCGGCAGCAGAGTAAGCGATATTCCCGAAGGAATCGGCGTATGCGCTTGTGACGCCAACTACGCCAACCAGAAGAAGGGAGAGGGCAGGACCCAAAAACTGGAACCTGCTGGGAGTATTCAGGAAAGATTTCTTCATCAGTGGAACCCTCATCTTAGCGGACGGGTTCGTTTACATCTGGCGCGGGCTGGTGCCGCCTTACTTGGACCCGCGACAGCCGGGGAAGTACGTTTGCACCCAGTATGCGCCCGCAAGGGCGTCGATGTGGGACTATGTTGAACATTTCTAAGCAGATAGTAATTACGTCAGTAACTCTCGTGTGTGATCTAGCTCACTTCCAAGTCGCCAAGATCAGATCGCCGACTGAGTTATCAACCGACAGCGCGCGGACTAACTCGAGCTTCCGGGCGCCGCATCCTTTTCGCGGCCTTTCAAGGATAAATTTTGAAAGGGTGGGATGCGATGTCATCCGAGCTGCGCCACCTGCCGCGCCCGACGAAAGACCTTGAGGAACATCGGCCGCGTCAGCTTCCCTGTGTTGGTGTTCTGCAGCGACGGGTGGTAACTGGCTATCAATGCGAGGCCGCCCGGTAGGGTGTACTCGGCGCCGTGGCCAAAGAGCAAGCCCTTGCGCGAGGCGATGCTGCCGGCTCGAAGCTGGTGCGCGAGAAATCCATCAAAGGCGATCTTGCCCAGGCAAACGACGACGCGCAAATTCGGCAGCAGGGCAACCTCTTCGTCGAGCCAGGAGGCGCAGTTGCGCTGCTCTTCCGGGGTGGGCTTGTTGCCGGGTGGGGCGCAATGGACGACCGCGCTGATCCACATGCCCTTGAGTTTCATGCCGTCATCGCGCGCAATGGCCTTGGGCTGCGATGCGAATCCGGCCTCGTGCAGCACGGGAAACAGGAAGTCCCCCGACCCGTCGCCGGTGAACATGCGGCCGGTGCGGTTCGACCCGTGCGCCCCGGGCGCCAGCCCGAGCAGCAGCACGCGGGCCCCGGGATCGCCGAACGACGGCACTGGCCGGCCCCAGTATTCGAAGTCGGCGTAGGAGCTGCGGCGAACGCGTGCCACCTCGGCGCAATACGGCCGCAACCGGGCACACCGCTCGCAGCCAATGATGCGCTCGTTGAGCGTGACGAGAGATTCCCGGGCAGCAGGCATAAAGAGATTCTATTGATCCGGCCCGTCCACCGATGCGCCGTGCCCCATCCATTCCGCGGTTTTTCGAAGAAAGAATGCGGAATGGGTGGGAGACCGTCGCACTCATTGTGAGCCGGATCAATCGCTAGCCATTCCGGTTGCGCCCCCGCGGGCTGGTTCCGGTAGAATTGCTGCGCCCGAGAAAACGCTTTCGTGCACGGTCGGAACTCAAGGCAACGCTCAGGCGCGGGCAGCAGCAATTGAGCATTCAATAAGGATGGCCAGAGATGAAGAGTAGGGTGATGAAGGTTACGGTTCGCGTACTTGCGCTGATGAGTCTTACCGGGACGGTCATGATGACAACAACAAGCTATGGACAAACCGCGACGGAGATCGGCGGCCAGAAGGTCGTCACGCTCACGCGCACGGCCAAAAGCACCACGACGCCAGAGTTCACCAGCATCACGCTGGCGCCGGGCCGCGGCATGGAAGTCATCCAGATAACGGCCAACTTCCCCGGCAAGGGGAATGTGGACGTTCTGGCGTCGCCCGATCTGGCCGGTTCTAAAAAAATGTTGGACGTGGACGACGACGATTTCGGCAACCTGGGCTACCGGCTCGGCTCGGCGTTCCTGGTTCCCTACCCCAACCGCATTCGCGGCAAGCTCTCTGCCGACGGCAAGACGCTGACCACCGAGTGGAACGGCCACCCCATCACCCTGCCGGCGAACAACATCGGCAAGCTGCCCACGGCCGAGCGCCACGCCATGCACGGCCTCATTCTGAAGGCCAAAACCGACGACGTCGCGGTCAAGAAAATTCCCGGCGGCGAAGAAGTCACCGGCGTCATCCATGCAGGGAGCTTCGGCGGATATTGGCCCTCGAAGACCGACCTGTTCGTGACCGTCTCTCTCACCGCCGATGCGGTCGACGCAAGCATCGTGGCCAAAAACGTGGGCGGCGAAGACGAGCCGATCGCGATTGCCTGGCACCCGTACTTCAACCTGCCCTCGGGCGACCGCACCCAGGCGCGTGTGCACATCCCGGCAAACACAACCGCCGAGGTCGACGGCTACGACAACGTCTTCCCAACGGGCAAGATTCTGCCTGTCGACGGAACCCGCTACGACATGCGCGCTCCCGATGGCAAAGCGCTCGGCAACGAGTTCTTTGACGACAACTGGAATCACCTCAACTGGGTGGACAAGACAGTGACGGTCAAGATCATCGATCCGGCCGCCCACTATGGCGTGGACATCATCGGCTTCTCGCCGGAGATCAAGGCGCTGCAGATGTATGCGCCGACCACCAAGCAGTTCGTGGCCATCGAGCACCAGTACAACTTCGGCGACCCCTTCGGCAAGGAGTGGGGCAAGACCGACACCGGCATGGTCACGCTGAAGCCGGGCGCAAGCACAAAGTGGCACGTCCGCCTGCACGTGTTTGTGCCGTAAAGACAGCGGTCATGAGTCAGGGCTCGACTTCAGTCGTGCCGAAAAGGCCAACAAGACTGTCGGGCTTTAGCCCCTGCAAGGACCGCTTTGTAGCAGCGCCGCGCTCTTGCACAGCTTCCTTAGCGGGCATAGGCCAAGACAGGCCGGGACAACGCTCCGGCCTGTTTTGCGTTTGGGAGTCAGTTCACAAACGTCAGCTCCACCCGGCGCGACCGCAGAAAATAGGGAATCCAGATCGCGCAGACCACCAAGCTGCGAATAACCGTTGCCGGGGAGGAGTGCGGGTTCAAGGGGGCGGCCATCAGATGGTCGGCCAGCAGGAAAACGAACTGCGTACCCAGGAAGATGATCATGCAGGTCGGGAAGGCCTTCTTCTTTTGGTAGAAGAAGATGTTGAGAACGATAAGCATGGTGAGGAACACAATGTTTGTGAATATCTCGAAGAGGATGACTGGTTCGAGCCCCGGCTTGTGGGCAAGCGCGATCTGACCCTCGCTTCCAAACAGCAGCAAGAGACCAACGGCCAGACCGAAGAGCGCAATGAATGGGTTAAGAGCCAGGCCGATGGCCGGCAGAATCAGCCATCCGCCGATTCCGGTTAGGCCCCGGTCGGCAGAGTCGCCCGCCGCGGAGAACAGCGGGGCCGTGGGTTGCTGCTCGAAACCGGCCGGAACGGGCGTATGTTCCGATGTTGACGCAGGAGGCGCGGCCGGAACCGGCGCGTCCGTCGCTTGCCCGCATTGCCGGCACACAACGGCGCTCTCCTCCACCTGCGATCCGCAATGCTGACACTGAGTAGGCATTTGGCGTCCTTTAAGAATTTTTGAGGGATCATCTCGTTTGACCGGCCCGGTTGTCAACCGCAGGCCCGAAAACGGTTGCCCCCATCCCAGCCTCAGTTCACCAGCCTGCTCTGTCTCACCGTCTCCCCGTCCGTGCCGATCCCCACGCGGCATTGAGGACACCGCCGCACTGCATCGACTATTTATGGAAACTGATGAGAGCAATCACGCCGAGCGCGGCGCAGACAACCACGAGGCCGACCACAGCTCCCGACATCCCCTTCACCGATTTATGCAACTGGCGCGCCAAGGCTCCCTTTCCCGTTGCCCGCATGCCCTCTACATCGAGGTAGTCAATGTTCCGGGCCTTCCCGCTCACTGAGTCCACGAAGACAAAGTCGGTCGACCGGGTCTCTCCGACCGTTCCAATCTGGTGCGAGCCATCGGTGAGCCGAATGTCCAGCTTTGTGCCTTCCTCATAGCTGCTCAGGCTTCTCATCACCTTGATCATTTGGGGGGTTGGCGCCGGTGCCGTCGCCGTCACCGGAGCCTGTGTGGATGCCGGAGCCGGCGCTGCCGCCGGAGTCGGCGCGGAAGAAGGAGTCGGCGTTAATTGCGGCGTCTGCTGCCCGATAGCAGTCAGGGAGAGCGTACATAGCAGCACGGCCGCGGCCACAAGTCGTACAGGACGGCAATTTTTGAACATTTACCTTCGCCTCAACTCAAGGGTTTGAGGCGATCATAAACCCTTACCCGGACATTCCTCCTCTTTACGGAGGGGGAATCTGAGCCTCAGTCCCCCAGCCTGCTCAGCTTCACTGTCTTGCCGGTCCTCGCCGATTCCCGCGCCGCATCCAAAATCTGCGTCACAACCATGTTGGTTTCAAGCGAAGAGAGGTCGCCCTTGGGATGGATCTGCCCGCGTCCGACACCGCTCCAGGTGTAAGATTGCTTTGCCCTCCACCACTTCGTCCAAATTGAGCGTGCGTCCGCCCGCCCCAGGCCGCGACCCCGCATTGGCCGTAACCGAGGTACTGATGATGAAACACGAACTCCGTCGTCGATTCGCCTCTCTTCGTTTCCGTCCGGCATATCGCTCCGCCATGACGATCTTTTGGTGTGCGGCTGCGCTTGGCGGGCTTCTTTGCCGGGACGCCGTGGCCCAATCGAGCCAGCAGCGAGGCTTTGCCCAGCATTCCGCTGCCGATGATGCCGCCCTGGCCAACGGAAACTACTATGCGCTCGTCATCGGCATCGATCGCTACGCGCCGCCCATGCCCACCCTCTCCACCGCGGTCAACGATGCCATATCGATGAGTTCGGTGTTGAAAGATCGATTCGGTTTTCAAGTAACGCTGCTCACGGACCGCGATGCCACGCGCTCCAGCATTCTCAATACGCTCAATCGCTACCGCAACACGCTCGATGAAAACGACAATCTGCTCATCTACTACGCTGGACATGGGTACTCCGATCCGGACGCCGACCGAGCTTACTGGCTCCCGGTTGACGCCGAATCCGTCGAGAGCGCGAATCGCATCAGCGCCGACGACCTGACCGCGGCGGTGCGCACCCTTCGCTCGCGTCACGTGCTCATCATCTCCGACAGTTGCTACTCCGGCAGTCTCACTCGCGATCCCGACCTTCCCTCGCCCTCCGGCGGCCAAACAACATTTCTCAGTCGCATGGTCCGCTCGCGCTCGCGCACCCTCATGGCGAGCGGCGGCGATGAGCCGGTCTCCGACACCGGCACGGGAGGCCATTCCGTCTTTGCCTATGCCGTGTTGAGCGCCCTTGAGCAGACCGATGAACCGGTCTTCACTGCGGGCGACCTCTTTTACAGCTCCGTGCGCCAACAGGTGGCGGGAAGATCGCGGCAGATTCCCAAATACGACATTATTCGAAACTCCAACCACGACAATGGGGACTTTGTCTTTGTGCTCAAGGCTGCAGTGGCAGCAGCGCCCGTCGAAATTCAACCACCCTCTGCTCCGGAAACGTCGCGCGCTTCCACCCCGGCCGAGGCTCCAGCCACGATGGCTGCCGCCCCAACCGTGGAGACGGCTAGCCGGCCGCCAGATGCCCTGGATTCCCTGCTGGCAGAGGCGAATGCCACCGAAACCGTGCCCCAGCATGCCCGCGCCATCACAGGAAAGCTGACGGATATGACAGGCGCCACAATCCCCGGGGCCAGAGTGGTTGGCATCTCGGGTGGTCGTTATTATCAGACCGTTTCAGACGATACCGGCCACTTTCGCTTGAATGTAGATCGATCAGACGATGTGCTGAAGGTGGTGATCTACGCGCCAGGCTTTAAGCTGCTGGCGTATGAGCCGGTGGGCAAAGGCATATCCCGGCTTGATTCCAAGATGGACATCGGATCATCATCCGTGATGATCACGATTCGGCCGAAGTCCCAGGGATTCCTGGGCGGTGGATACCCGGGCGGTGCTACTCACTAAGCCTGCTCAGCTTCACCGTCTTCCCTGTCCGTGCCGACTCCCGCGCCGCATCCAAAATCTGCGTCACGACCATGTTGGTTTCGAGCGAAGAGAGGTCGCCCTTGGGATGGATCTGCCCCCGCAAAACAGCGGCGAGATAGCTGAGCGAGTCCTGCTCGGGCGAGGTCAATGACGGCGCGCTGATGAGCCGCTCCTCTGATTCAAAGGACCGCCGCAGGCGCAGCTTGTCGGCCCCGACCGTGATCGCCGTGCCCGTGGCGCCGTAGACTTCCATGTCTTTGCGGCCGAATGGCCAATTCCACGAAGCCTGTAGCACGGCCTGTGCCCGTGGATAGGTCAGCACGACTGTAGCGTCGTCGTCGACCCGCGAGTAAAGCTGCGGCTTATCGGTATTCAGGACCGCAGTCACCGTCAGCGGCGCTTCGCCGCGCATCATCCAGGTCATCAGGTCCGCGCCGTAGCAGCCGAAGTCGTAGAGTGCTCCCGCGCCGTTCTTGGCGGGGTCCGTAAGCCATTCGAGAAACTCCGGCGGCACGCCGATCTCCTTCGGTCCCTGGTGGCCGTCGTGGATAACCACCCGGCGAATCTCGCCGAGACTTCCCTGCCTCACTTCTTCATACGCGGCGCGGTTGCTAGCGTACCAGGTGGTTTCGTAGTTCACCAGGACGTTGATGCCGTAGTGCTGCGCCGTCCGCCGAATGGCCAGCGCGTCCTCGACCGAGATCGTCAACGGCTTCTCCACCATCACCGAGACGCCGTACTGGGCAGCTATCTCGATGGCCGGCCGATGCTCGGCGATCGATGTATACACCAGAATGGCCTGGGGATGGGTCCTCTCGATCATGTTCGCTTCTTGCTTGTAGAAGAGCTTCTCGTCCAGGCCGAAGCGGCTCCTGTACTTGGCGGCTAGCTCGGTGTCGGCTTCCGCTATGCCCACAAGCTGCACGTCGCTGTGCTTGGGCAGCGCCATCAGGAAACCCTCGACGTGGCCGTGGGCCAGTCCCACGATGGCGACGCGGATGGGCGGCTCGGCGGCAGCCTGGGTGAGGCCAAGCCACGGCAGAGCGCAGAGGGCCGCAACTAGGCGGCGGTAACGGTAAAGCAGCGGTGGACCGAGTCGGGCCATGAATATTCTCCTGCGCACGAATTCTACGTGGTTTGGCTGAACATTAGGACGCAGAAACGAATCGATTCGCTTGCGGGCGGAGCGGCAGACGCGCTTGCAAGACGCAATCCCTCCTGAAAACCCCGGCGCGGACAAGGAGGATTGGCGTGAACGAGGTTGATCGATAGGAAGGCGGCCTTAAACGAGGAGTTTCGATGACAAAATAGGGCCTCCAAATCTTTCCGTCAACGGATAAGCAGACGGGCAGGCCCATTTCGGGCTGCATCCCAGATCAGCTTTTGGGAATCAAACCTACCGAGACCCGCTCAGAGGGCCAGCACGATTTTGCCTTCTGCGCCGATGACTTTGCTGCGACCGCGAGGTAAACCCAGGTGAGCTGGATGCGTCTAGGCCTTAAGGGAGTTGTCGTGGAGGAGCGTTTTCGCTGTCCGTGCTGCGGATTCAGAACGCTGGAGACGGCGGACGCGCTGGCGTTGTGTCCGGTGTGCTGGTGGGAGGATGACGGGCAGGAAGAGGACGACGCGGGCGAGGTCCGGCTGACGGTGAACGCGGAGCTGAGCCTGAGCGAAGCGCGGGAGAACTATGCGCATTGCGGAGCGTCGCATCCACGGTTCCTGGCTTACGTGCGCAAGCCCACCGACCAGGAACAGTAATCAGCAGCGATAATGTCTCAGTAACCCACCGAAACATAGGACTTTTGTGCGCTAAACTGCGCTGCGCTGTTTGACCCTTGAGAGCATTCCCTCATACCATGAGATAGGCGTTTCCCCAGCCACAGGGAGCTTCGTCGATTCCGGCCTCTGTCCATGAGAGACGGCCCCACCGGGAGCGACACAGCTCGATACTGCTCGGCACTGCCCGGACATGCTCTTCAGTCCCTGGCAGCCGGTCCGGAGTTGAGGAATCGCGCCGGGGAGTAAGCGGGCAGCTCCAGCCCGATCAAGGGTTTTTTAGGGTGCCGAAGAGGCGCCTGGAAGGCGAAAGCATTGAGCTCTACCGACACCCTCGAAGACAACCCTCCACCCGGTGGAGAAGCTGGAGTCGACAGCCCTGAACACGAAGGCCACGACCACGCGCACGACCACGGACATGAGGGACACGACCACCAGCATGGTCCGGTTCTGAATCCGGACTGCACCCGCGAGCTGGTGCTCGACATTCCCGCCGACGAAGTCACCAAGGCCTATCGCACGGTGGCGGGCAACTACCGGAAATATGCCAAGATTCCCGGATTCCGGGCTGGCAAAGTGCCGGAGTCTGTGGTGCGTCGGCGGTTTGCCGGCGAAATCCGCAAGGAAGTGATCGACGGACTACTGCCCGAGCGCTTCAACAAGACTGTCGCGGAGCTGGGCGTGCGCCCCGTAGGCCAGCCGCAGGTAACCGAACTCACTGTGGAAGATGGTCAGCCGCTGCACGTGAAGGCGGTGTTTGAGTATCTTGCCCCGTTTTCCATGGAGGGTTACCAGCAGGTCGCCGTGCCGAAGCCCTCGGTCGACGTGACGGAAGAAGAGTTTCAGCACGAACTTGGGAATCTGCGCGATTCGCGGGCCACGATTGAGCCGGTGGAAGAAGACCGCGCGCTCAAGGACGGCGACTGGGCGCAGATCAGTTACAAGGGCGTAATCGACGGCGAAGCCGAAGCGGCTCCAATCCTGGGCGAGGACACGCTGGTCGAAATCGGCGGCAAGGATACCGTGGAGGCTTTCTCTGCAGCCCTGCGCGGGTCCAAGCCCGGACAGGAACTGAAGGCGGAAGTTGTGTATCCCGCGGATTACGCCGAAGAAAAGCTCGCCGGCAAAACCGTGGCCTACGACGTGGAAGTCAAGGCGATAAAGAAGCGGATTCTGCCCGAGCTGAATGACGAGTTTGCCAAAGAGCTGGGCGGATACGAGAGCCTCGCCGAGCTCGAAACCCGGATTCGCGAGCACCTGGAAAACCGCAAGAAGCGGAGCGTGGAAGCCGAGACCAAGGACAGGCTTTTTGCCGCGTTGACCGAGAAGTACCCCTTCCCCGTGCCGGAATCGCTTGTGCAGGATCAAATTGATCAACGGCTTGACCGCGGCCTGCGCGCGCTGGCTGCGCAGGGCATGAATACCGAGCAGATGCGCAAGCTGGACTTTGTCCGGCTGCGCGCGGCACAGCGCGAAAGCGCCACGGCTGAGGTCAAAACGATGGTCCTGCTCGACCGTATTGCCCACGAAGAAAACATTACGGTGAGCGACGAAGAGATGGAGCGCGAGCTCCAACTGGCCGCGATTCAGTCGCGTGAACCATTGGATACCCTGAAGGCGCGATTGACTGAAGACGGCGGCCTAGCTAGAATCCGGGAACAATTGCGGCGTGAAAAAACTGCAAGTGTGCTGTATGAAAGATTGCCTGCTTAAGGCACGGGAAGTGGCGATTGGCGCCAAAACGGGAACACGGAAAACGGGCCGGAACGCAGTTGCCGGCACGGTGAATTGAATCGGGGACAGGCTGTCCCCCAGCGAGGAAACGGGAAGACTCAATGGCATTGGTTCCCATGGTGGTTGAGCAGACGAGTCGCGGCGAGCGCGCCTACGACATCTATTCGCGTCTGCTTCGCGACAACATTATCTTTCTGGGTACGCCGATCGATGACCAGATTGCCAACCTGATTGTGGCGCAGATGCTGTTTCTTTCCGGCGAGGACCCCGAGAAGGACGTGCAGCTCTATATCAATTCGCCGGGCGGATCGATTAC
>Ga0181520_10004779_pt1 | contig 22281 bp, 23 predicted proteins | sample PEATcosm2014_Bin_29_FD_132451 | JGI IMG/M metagenome (GOLD analysis project Ga0181520, IMG submission 132451) | Peatland microbial communities from MTU Mesocosm Facility, Houghton, MI, USA - PEATcosm2014_Bin02_30_metaG | ecosystem: Environmental > Terrestrial > Soil > Wetlands > Peat | place...
AGGCCCCAACTACATTGCGTTAGACCATGACCAGCGCGAGACGCTGAACACCGGCTTCACCGCAAATCTGCCTGCGCACACATGGTTCTCGACCAATGTTTACTATGGCTCCGGCTTCTCGAATGGCCTGGCCGGTAGCGGCCAAGGCCCGTACCAAGGCCCGTATCTGCCGGTGCATACGACATTCGATGTATCAGCGGGCCACAACATCGGCGAGAACTGGAAGCTCTCCGGCTCCGTGCTGAACGTCACCAACCACCGTGTCCTGCTCGACAACTCCATCACCATCGGCGGTTTCCACTTCAACGATCCGAGGCTGATTTCCGCCGAACTCCGTTACCGCTTTCACTTCTGATCTCAGCTCCGGCAAAAAATTTGCAGATTATTTCTTGAACTTGGTTATTATGAGAATCCATGGGCGGAATCTTCGAAAAACTCAACCTCAAGGATCAGCAAGAGATCCTCGTTCTGCATGCACCCGAGAGCTTTCAACCGGAGCTTGCGCGCCTTCCCGTTCTCACCATTCACCACCACATTGAATCTGTTCCTCAAATCGACTTCCTGCTTGCGTTTGTCACCCGCAAGGCCGAAGTGGACGCACTAGCTGGACCAGTCGCCACGCGCGCCGTGGGCGATGCGACTGTGTGGTTTGCCTATCCCAAGGGCACATCCAAGAAGTTCAAGTGCGACTTCAACCGCGACAGCGGCTGGGACGCTTTGAAAGCTGCCGGCTTCGACACTGTGCGCGCTGTCGCCATCGACGAAGATTGGACCGGGCTGCGCTTCCGGCGCAAAGAATACATCAAGTCCCGCTGACGACGATTTCGCAAGACTGATTGAAGCAACAGAACCGGTCCATTGTGGCCGCACAGAAAGAAACGGAGAAAGACAAATGCAGACCACCCCCAACACGTTGCGCCCGGCACAGGCTGAGGTGCACCGCGCCGCGCACGATCAGGATTTACTCGAGGTTCCCAAGCGCGCAAGGCTTGACCGGGAAGCCGAGGGGAGAAAGAACCAACTGCCTGCATTGGCGCGCACAGGAAAATGAATTTGACCTGCGCCTGCGCCGCGCAAGCTCGACGGCTTGCAACACCGCTAAAATTGCTCCACGTGGAACATTCCTGGCAACACTTCTCCCGCCCGGCCTTCTACGACATGCGTAAAGGCTCCGGCATTCAACGGCGACTCGGGTCCCACATATACAGTTCGCGCCCCGCTCAGCCGCGCCCAGCGAACAAAGTTGGCAGCGGGATAGACCGAACCCGATGTGCCTACAACTACCATCAGCGTTGCCTTCTGGATTTCTTCCTGGATGCGATCCATCTCCAGCGGCATCTCGCCGAAGAAAACGATGTGCGGACGCAGTCGTCCTCCACAAGAGCAGCGGCCCACTTCATCCAGGCTGCGGTAAAGTGCATGATCTTCGACCGGCGCGCGCCCGCAATTGTCTTCGCAGTGCGCCTTGGACAATTCGCCGTGCATATGCAGCAGCCGCCGGGAGCCGGTGCGCTCATGTAGGTCGTCCACATTCTGTGTGCAAAGAAAGAAGCGGTCGCCCAGCCGCCTTTCCAATTCTGCAAGCGCAACATGCGCTGGATTTGGCTGAGCCTTTGCGCCCGCCGCCCGCCGCGCCGAGTAAAACTCCCACACCCGCCAGGGATCGCGCTCCCAAGCCTCCGGCGTGCATACATCTTCGATGCGATTGCCGGCCCATAACCCGTCCGAAGCGCGAAAGGTTGGCAACCCGCTCTCCGCGCTGATGCCCGCCCCGGTCAAAACAAAAACCCGGTCTTCTGTCGCAATAGAGATTCTGCTCATGGATTTATTACCAATGAAGTTGCTGTCAAAATTCTACAATCCGCAGGTCTAGCGGTCTAAACCTGAGACGTCCGCATGACGCCTTCATATTCATTCGCAGGTGGCTGCGTCGATTATGGCCGGGACACAAAAAAACCACATTGAATGGTGCGGTGCGTGATTCTTTCAGTGCTCTGCCCCTTCCAACTTCATCTGATTGGATGAGCAAAAATTAAAACATTGCGACCACCGCAACTATTCCTACGGTGGGGCGTTAAAATCATCAGCAGACCGGAATGGCGGCAAGATTCCGGAGCTCGAGTCCAGAATCCAAACTCAGGAGGAGTTGATTCATCGTGAAAAAGATCGCATTGGCACTACTGCTCGCTTTTACACTGTTTCCTGCGGCCTCTATTGCGCAGATTGTGGTCCGCATTGCACCCCCGCCCCTGGTGGTTGAACGCCGTGGGCCGCCTCCGGAGCGGGGATTCGTGTGGATTGATGGCTACCACCGTTGGGAAGGCGATCACTACGTTTGGACCCCCGGCCGCTGGGAACGTCCACCCCATCCGGGCGCACGTTGGGTTGCGCACCGCTGGGTACGCCGGGGCGATCACTGGGAGTTGCAGGAAGGACACTGGCGGTAAATTGCCGTCTCAACCAAAAGAAAAGCGAGGCACAGGCCTCGCTTTTCTTTTGCCCCAAGCCAGCCGAAGGCAGATGGTTCCATCACAGGTGGTTAGTTGATCTCGATCACATCGGTGGCAGCCGCAGCGGCGGCTTCTGCGCGAACCATCAATTTCTCCGCCACGGCGTAGAACTCGGCCGCCTGCGGGCTCTTGGGGCCTGCCAGCGTAACAGGCAAGCCGCGGTCGCCTCCCTCGCGGATGGCCGCGACCAGTTCAATCGACCCCAGAAACGGAACATTGAACTGTTGCGCAGTGCGCTCGGCGCCGCCTCGAGAAAAAATGTCAATCTCTTGGTGGCAATGCGGACAGGTAAAGTGGCTCATGTTCTCGACGATGCCCAGCACTTCGACATTGACCTGAGCGAACATCTCCAAAGCCTTACGCGCGTCTTGAAGACTGACATCGCTGGGTGTCGAGACCACTACTGCTCCGGTCAGCGGCACGGTCTGAACCAGCGAGATGACCACGTCGCCCGTGCCTGGAGGTAGATCGACTACCAAATAGTCCAGTTCGCCCCACTCCACCTGCTGCAAGAACTGGCGGGTGATCTGGTGGAGCATCGGCCCGCGCATTACCATCGGCTTGTCGCCGGGGGAGATGTAGCCGATGGAGATGGTTTTAACGCCATGAGTCTCGTTGGGGATAATGCGATTGCCTTCGCCCACGGCAGGCTGCTTGCTTGAGCCCATCATCAGCGGCACATTGGGCCCGTAGATGTCGGCGTCGATGAGCCCCACGCGCTGACCGAGCCGCGAGAGCGCAACAGCCAGATTGACGGCGACCGTGGTTTTGCCCACGCCGCCCTTACCGGAACCGATAGCGATGATCTTCGAGATGCCCGGCAAAGCTACGGGCGAAGGCATGGCAGGTGAATGAGCCATTGTGTCTTGTTACTCCTTTTGAAAATCTTGGGTTCAGAAATACGTTTCAATGCAATTACTGGTTGACTGCTTCCGAATCCTCACGAGCGGCAGCGGCGATCCGCCCCTGCTTGCGGCGAGCGCTCTCGGCCTCACGATGTTCGCGGCGCAGTAGGGCGTCGGCGAAGCGCCGGTGTTCGTCGGCGGTTTCTGGCAACAATCTCGGCACGTTCACGCGCTGCCCCTCCCGATCAACGGCTACAAAGACCAGGTAAGCACTGGCTACATGCAGCCGCCTGCCGTCGAGCGCGTTTTCCGCCCAAACTTTTACGCCCACCTCCATTGAACTGGTGAACGCCCGGTTGACACTGGATTTGAGGGTGAGCAGGCTTCCCACTTGCACCGGCCTGATGAAGTCGATATGGTCCATGGCGGCAGTGACGACGAAGGCGCGCGAGTGCCGGTAGGCGGCTATGCCCGCGGTCAGGTCGATGAAGTGCATCAGCCGCCCGCCCAGCAAATTTCCCAGAATGTTGGTGTCGTTGGGCAGGATGACCTCTGTCATCTCGGACTGCGTGCTGGCGACGGTGCGAGCTTGAGGGGTGGTTTCAGCGGAACTTTCCGGACTCATGATGGGTCTGCTCCATTCCTTTAGTACCATTGGGATTCGCGTGCCGCCGGATACAATGAAGCTGGCGGCTGCCGTCCTGAAGAAGCACTTGAGTTCCAGTTTCGGCAATTGACGCCAAATACGCAAATTTCCCCGGCGCGAGATCGCTGCGAATTCGAGAAAAATGGACAAGATTGCAGGCCTGAAAGAAATTCTGGAGCTGGACCCCAAGAACAGTTTTGCCCGTTATGGGCTGGCCATGGAGCTGGCTAACCGCGGTGAGACGCCCGAAGCGCTTGCCGAGTTTGACACGTTGCTGCTCAATGACCCTAACTACACTTCAGGCTATTTCATGGCCGCGCAGACGCTGGCCTCTGCTGGCCGTGTACAAGAAGCCCGGGAGCGCCTGAAGACCGGTATCGATTGCGCCACGCGCAGCGGCAACTCTCATGCCGTAAGCGAGATGCAGGCTATGGTCGATGAGCTTGAGACGTAGATTTCCACAGATGTATTTCATCTAAGCATTGCTTTTTCACACCATAAGGCCATTTTCTGAAAGTAAATGTAATCTTTTTGTGTCGCCGGGGAGTCTACAGAAACGATATGGCAAAATACTCGATTGTCGTCCCATTTCATAATGAAGAAGAAAATGTGACCGTTTTGTACGCGCGCCTGAAGCAGGTGATGGAACAGGTGGGCGATAGTTACGAGCTGGTACTGGTGGACGACGGATCCAATGACCGCACCTACAAGCTGATGGGAGAAATTGCCGCAGTGGACAGCCGCGTGCTGCTGATCAAGCTGCGCCGCAACTTCGGGCAGACCTCGGCGCTGGCCGCGGGCTTCGACCACGCATCAGGCGAGTTCATTCTGGCAATGGACGGTGACCTGCAGCACGACCCCAGCGAGATCCCCTCCTTCCTCGAAAAGCTTGAGGAGGGATACGATGTGGTGAGCGGATGGCGCAAGGAGAGGGTTGACAATCTTGTCATGAGGCGTATTCCGTCACGTTGCGCAAACTGGCTGATGGCCAAGTTCTCAGGCGTTGACATTCACGACTTCGGCACCACCTACAAAGCCTATCGACGCGAAGTAATTCAGAATATTCCGCTCTACGGCGAGATGCATCGCTTCATTCCAGCGCTGGCCAGTTGGTATGGAGCGTCGATCTGCGAGATTCCCATCAAGAACATTCCCCGCGAGCGGGGCAAGAGTCACTATGGCATCGGGCGCACCTTCGGCGTTTTCTTTGACCTGTTGACTATCCGGTTCCTGCTCCGGTACATGAGCCGGCCGCTCCACTTCTTCGGCGGCCTGGGCGTACTGGGCATCATGGCAGGTTGTAGCATGGCTGCAACCTTGCTGGGAATGAAGATTCTCAATCCGCAACTGGACGTGATGCACCATCATGGGCCGATGTTTGTTATAGGCTCGGTGTTGATTGTGACCGGCATTCAGTTGCTGGCCATTGGCATGTTGGGCGAGTTGCAGGTTCGCCATTTCCACACCGGCCAGCAACGCACGCCGTATGCCATCGACCGCATGGTGCGGCGGCGCGCGCCGAAGGAGTCGCGCATCTTATCGAAAGAGTAACAACGGGGTCAGGGATCAGAACAACATCAAGCCCCGCTTGGGCATTGCCTGGGCAGGGCTTGGTGTTGTTGGAGGTGAGTTCTGCAGTAAAACTCACTACTAACGATAGCTTCACCGCTTGCAGCAGCCCACCCTCAGGGTTCATCCTGAACCAGATATGAAAGCCATCCAGATTCACGAGACGGGCGGGCCGGAGGTTCTGAAACTGGCCGAGATGCCGATTCCTCAACCAGGACCGGGACAAGTGTTGATCCGCGTGGAAGCTGTCGGGGTCAACTTCATCGAGATCTATTTTCGCAAGGGCGTCTACAAGGCTGCGCTGCCGCTGACGCCCGGCAGCGAAGCGGCCGGCACAGTGGAGGAGTTGGGTCCGGGCGTGACGGGTTTTGCCGCCGGGGACGCAGTGGCCTCAGTGAGCGTCCTGGGCAGCTATGCAGAGTACGCACTGGTTCCCGCGGCGCAATTGATAAAAGTTCCGGCGGGGTTGAGCATGGAGCAGGCCGCGGCTGCTTTGTTGCAAGGCATGACAGCGCACTATCTGACTCACTCCACGTTTCCGCTCAAGGCTGGAACGACGGCGCTGGTTCACGCGGGAGCGGGCGGCGTGGGCCTCTTGTTGACTCAAATGGCCTCGCGCCTGGGGGCGCGAGTGATTGCCACGGTTTCTACCAAGGCTAAGGCGAAGCTGTCGCGCGAGGCGGGCGCATCGGAGACGATTCTTTACACCCATCAGGACTTCGAGGTTGAGGTCAAGCGGCTGACCAGCGGAAAAGGTGTGGATGTAGTCTACGACTCGGTGGGCAAAGACACCTTTGAAGGCAGCTTGAATTGCCTGCGGCCGCGCGGGCTGCTGGCTCTGTTTGGCGCGTCAAGCGGGCCTGTGCCGCCTTTTGATTTGATTCAACTCAGCGGCAAGGGTTCGTTGTTTGTAACACGCCCTACGTTGTGGCATTACGTGGCAACGCGGACTGAGTTGGAATGGCGCGCAGGCGATGTGCTGGGCTGGGCCGCCAAGGGAGAACTCAAGCTGCGTACCGAGTTTATGTATCCGCTCGCCGAGGCCGCTCAGGCGCAGATCGATCTCGAAGGGCGCAAAACGACCGGCAAGATTCTGCTGGAGCCGTGAAAATACAGGGGATAGGGAATAGAGGGTGTCGCAGGTCTCGCTTTGTTCAGAGACCTGGAGATTCGCAAGCTCATCAAAGCCGCGCTCTCGCCGCCTTGGCCAGCGCCTCAATTTCTTCAGCCAGCGCCTCCGCCGCCTTTACGCAGGCATCGCGGTCCACGTCAAGATGTGTGACCAGGCGCATCGCATCCGGCCCGACGGCATTTGCCAGAATGTCGCGCGCCTTCAGCCGCGCCGATAGTTCGGCCGCGCTTAGCCCGCCGGTCAACCGGAAAATCACGATATTGGTCTCGACGGTATCGAAGTTGATCTCGACCTGTTCGATGTTGGAGAGCACCTCAGCGAGCAGCCGCGCGTTGGCGTGGTCTTCATGCAGCCGCGAAGGACCCTGTTCCAGCGCAATGAGTCCCGCAGCGGCAAGAATGCCTGCCTGGCGCATGCCTCCGCCTAAAGCTTTTCTATATAGGCGCGCCCGCGCCATCAGCTCCGCCGAGCCCACCAACATGGATCCCACTGGCGCGCCCAGCCCCTTCGACAGGCAGAACATCACGGTATCGAAGCCGCGCGTGAGCGCCTTCACATCCACGCCCAACGCGACTGCCGCATTGAAAATGCGCGCTCCATCCAAATGCAACGGGAGCTTGCGCTGCTTTGCCCCGGCCCAAATCTCCTCAAGCACGGACAACGGCGTTACCGAGCCTCCCGCAAGATTTGCCGTGTTCTCAATCTCGATGAGGCCGGTGGCCGCGCGAAATGCTCCGCGCGCGTAGATGACCGGCTCAATCTGTTTCCAGGTCAAAATGCCCCGCTCGGCTGGAACGGCCCGCACCAGGCAGCCTGAAAATACCGCTGTCGTAGCCATCTCCCAATCGAGAATGTGCGCCCGCGACTCGGCGATTACCTCCTGGCCGGGCTGAGTGTGCAGGCGAATGCCGATCTGGTTGCCCATGGTGCCGGTGGGCACAAAAAGTGCAGCCTCTCGACCGAATTTTTCCGCCGCGCGCCGCTCTAAAAGATTAACTGTTGGGTCCTCGCCATAAACGTCGTCGCCCACTTCGGCCGCGGCCATTGCCGCGCGCATCGCCGCTGTGGGTCGAGTGACGGTATCCGAACGCAAATCGATAATTGCTGCCATTGTCTTTCCTTTCCGGTTTTGGGCTTTCATTAATGGACGCCGAAGACGCTGCACGGAACATTTTGCGCAATGGTGTATACCGTACTCCAGATACGGGACAGACGGTCATGACGGCGATGCAGCCCAATGACGAGAAGATCGATCTTGTGCTCACAGACAAAGCTGACGATGCCATCGACGGTTTCTCCGTCCAGCAGATGAGTCGTAAGTTTCACACCATCGCGCGAAGCAAGCGCTCGCGCGGTAGCTTGCAAATGGTCGTAGTATTTCGATCGATCCTCTTCGAGAACATTGAGCATGGATGGATCTGCGCTCGTAGCGAATGCTGTATACGCGGGAAGCTTTTCCATGACGGTGATCGTCTGAAGCTCAACACCGAGAGTTTTCGCAAGACGAATCGCTCCGGCCAGGGCGCGGCCTGCTTCCGGAGATTCGTCATAGGCGACTGCGATGTTTTTGAACATCTTCCCTCACTTTCCGCTCAACGGCCAACCCACCGCCACTTATCGCCTCTCCCTGTTCCCTGCCCTTACGGTATCTGAGACATGGGTAACTCGATCACCGGAGTTCGCTTGCCGTCCTTCACGGCATAGGCCCACAGCCCGTGAAAATTCTCGCGCAATCCCGGCTGCGCCTTGAGCAGCGCGCTCAGCACAACAATCGCCTCAGTGCGGAGCGCCGCCGGATCGGTGACTCCGGTCGATTCGTAGTCCACGCCCAGATCAGCGTGCAGCAGCGTGGGGTCCAGCCGCACCGCGTCGATCTTCCACGTGCGTGGTCCGTCCGGGAAGATCAAAGGGAACACACTTTGCGGAGAATTCTGGATCGCCGTCTGCTCGGTCCCCAGTTTTTCCAGATTCGGCGAAGAGAGAAAATCCATCGGCAAGAGCAGCATCCGCGCGGTTTCGTATGCGTACCATGCGCTCCAGCCGTCGATCTTATCTTGATTAGTTCTGGCCAGTTCGCGGGCGTGAGACCACCACCACACGCCATCGTGCCCGTCTAGAGCGCCGGGACGCACGGTGAGTCCGCCCAGCTTCCAGGCGTCGGCGGAGCCGTCCCAAGCCAGGACGAAGCCCAACTGGCCGGCATAAGGCGCTCCAGCCGCATCGGCGAGCACCACGGCATAGCGGCCCGGCGGCAGCGCGTGCATGGTCAGGGTCACGGTCATTGAACCGCTGGCACTGGTGCAGAAGAACTGTGTGTCGGCGGGCGCGGACAGGTTGGTTGCGTCCAGCAGGTAGAGGTTGCGCAGTTGCACTTGACCGCCCTTCATCAGCACCGCGCCAACCTGCGCCTCGGAGCTGATGCCTTCCCAGTCTTGAGTGACGGCGGGCAGTAGAGCGGCCTTCAACGCGGCCATATCCTGCTCAGCCACAGCCACGGCCAGCCGCCCTCCGACCGCGGTAAGCGCATCGCGGTCCTGCGGCAACAGCGCGGCCTGCGTGGTGCAACTTGTGGCGCGGCAGACCATCGGCGACACCAGAAACACCAATACGGCCGCCGTCGCGGCAAGACCCTTCGAGCTGAGGCTCATCTCTTGTACCCTTCTTTGGAACTTTTGGCCCCGGAATCTGTTGCGTGAGCGTCCACGGGCCACTGTTAGTCTAGTACAGTAGAGCGGCTACGGAATGCGCGCTCCGGAGTCTCGGCCGGAGTCGCCGCAACCGGGCAGCCACTGTGGGAGCGAGGAACGGATTACCATGCGCATTGGCCTCACGCACAACTCGCCGGATTCGCTGAGGATGATTGGCGTGAGCGTCTTTGCTCCGCTGGCGATTCTGGTGGTTGTTCTGTGCGGAACTCCGATGCTGAGTGCGCAAGCTCCGGCAACCGCTACCCCATCCACCCCGTCAGCCGCGGCGCACAAATCAGCTCATCCCCACAAGCGTCCGGCTCCTGCGTCTGCAAAATCTCCAGAGTCACAGACTGTTTTGCCTGCAACGGCTCCTGCTCCGGAAACTCCAGCTTGGCCAGCCAACGCGAAGCCGGACCCGGCCACGGTGACATGGGACAGCCACGGCCTGCGCATCGAGGCCTCCAACTCCAGCCTCGCGCAAATTCTGGAAGATATGTCCACAGCCACCGGCACAAAGGTGGAAGGATTCGACTCGGACCAGCGAATCTTTGGCGTCTACGGACCCGGCCCGGCGCGCGACGTACTCAGCGAGCTGCTACAAGGCTCCGGATACAACGTCGTCCTCGTTGGGGAACAGGGCCAGGGAACTCCACGCGAAATCGTGCTCAGTGCCCGCCACGCCGGGAACCGAACGACAGCTGCCAATCCCGCGCCGGCCAACGCCAGCGATGAAGATGTCGACACGGAGGAAGCGCCGGAGCCACCGCCGGGCCGACCGGCCATTCCGTCCGGCATGGCACCCGGCGGGCCGGCGCGCACTCCGCAGCAGGCTGAAGAGATGCAGCGGCAGATGCAACAGCGTCAGCAGCAGAACCAGCAGCCTGGGCAACCGGCAAGCAATCCGCCAAATTAGGGGTCAGGGGGCAGGGCTCAGGACTCAGTCTTCGGTGCCTGATTGTTGATCAATACCCATATGTATTACTTCGGTATTCTCGACAAATTCCCAATCAGCGACAATTCATTCCGCAAGCCGATTACACGGTCCCGATGCGCAGCGGCACAGCCTGAAGCCTGACACCTGCTCTAAAGCGCCGCCTCAGGCTGGACCTTCACTACCACAGGCCGCGTTCGGGGACAAATCAACGAAAAGCCCATGCGAAGAATTCCATAAGCCGCCAAAACGCCAAATGCCAGCGAGCCAACTGACCCGCCAATTAACATTGCGAAATTCAATAAATCCGTCATTGTTCCTGCCCTTTGCTCATTTCCCCTTTGGTCTCTAATACCGTTTGTGCCCGTTCTCAGTCCGTCCAGCCAGGTCCACGCGCGCCGGAGAATCTTTGCATGCGATTGTCTCAGATATATCGGCCGCGTTGACCCTTATTTCTATTGACTAATAGAATACCTTCAGGAATATTGCAATTCGATGAACGGCGGGGTGTGCGGCACTGACTTTAGTCACGTAGGCTAATTCCCGAAGACTTCATCGGATTTCGACCATCGAATTAGCCCCACTGGATCTCACGGCAGCCAAAGCCCTGATTGCAGGCAGTTTTCTTTCGAGTTGCGCGGCTGTCCCCCGATTTCGACGATAATCGCTTTATCACCTTTCGAGGAGAGTTCCCCATGCCAGAACCTACGATTGCCCAAAGAGGCCCCTATTCCGTCGCTATTGAAGCCGGCAAGAGCTACTACTGGTGCGCCTGCGGCCAGAGCGCCGGCCAGCCCTTCTGCGACGGCAGCCATAAGGGCAGCGGCTTTACACCCATAAAACTCGATGCCACCGAATCGAAAACCGTATATTTCTGCGGCTGCAAGCACACCGCCAATCCGGTTTTCTGCGACGGCAGCCACGCCAAACTTTAGCGCTTTTCACTTCTCATCATGCCCATCACTCACATCTCGGTGCGCGGGGCGCGTCAGCACAATTTGCGCGACATCAACGTGCGCATCCCGCGCAACACGCTCACGGTGGTAACCGGCCTCTCCGGCTCGGGCAAGAGCTCGCTGGCCTTCGACACGATCTATGCCGAGGGACAGCGCCGCTATGTGGAGACGCTTTCGGCCTATGCGCGCCAGTTTCTCGACCAGATTGAGCGGCCCGACGTGGATTCCATCGAGGGCCTCAGCCCGGCCATTTCCATCGAGCAGAAGACCACCAGTCGCAGCCCGCGCTCTACTGTCGGCACCATCACCGAGATTTACGACTACCTGCGCCTGCTCTATGCCTCGATTGGCACGCCCCACTGCCCCAACTGCGGAAGGCCTATCGCCCACCAGAGCGCTGACCAAATCGTCCTGCGGATTCTCGAACTTGGCCGCGGCGAGCGTGTCACAGTGATGGCGCCCGTAGTCCGCGGTCGCAAGGGTGAATTTAAAGAACTGCTTGACCAGCTTGACAGGCAGGGCTTCCGCGTCCGTGTTGACGGCGAACTGCGCGACCTCTCCGAGCCGGTTCTGCTCGACCGCCGCAAGAACCACACCATCGAAGCAGTCGTCGATCGCATTCTGCTCAAGAGCCCTCCCGCCGACGCGCCACCACTTCCTCCCGGCAAACCCTCAGTGGAAAAACGCCTTGACCTGGCCGTGGCAAAGGCTCTGCAACTCGCGAATGGACTGGTGCTGGTGGTTGTCACAGGCGGCGAAGAGCAGTTGTTTTCTTCGTCGATGGCCTGTCCCGATTGTGGTCTCGACGTGCCCAAGCTGGAGCCGCGCAGCTTCAGCTTCAACTCCGCCTTTGGAGCTTGTCCCGAGTGCCACGGCCTCGGTTCGCTTTACGATTTGGATCCTGCCAAGGTCATCACGGACTGGTCGAAGCCGATTCTGGACGGTCTTGGCCCCGGTTCCACTTCGCAATATTTGCTCAAGCTGATCAACCTCGCGGCTGTTCGCTACAAGATTGACCTCAAGACGCCGTTCGAGGAACTGCCTCCGCGCCAGCAGCATCTGTTGGTCTACGGCCCACCCAAGAACGAGGCTCCGCGCACAGGCTTCCACGGAATTCTAGCTTTCCTGCGCGACAGCATTGAAGAGACGAACAGCGATTCCTATCGCGAGTCGATGATGAGCTACATGTCCGCCACGCCCTGCCCGGTATGCCGCGGCAAGCGCCTGCGCCCGGAGTCGCTGGCGGTGAAGATCGGCGGCATGTCCATCGCCGACTTCACCGCTCTACCGCTCAATCGCGCACTGTCGGCGGCTATTAACCTCAGCTTCACTGCACGCCAGTCGCTGGTCGCCGAGCGCATTCGCCGTGAGATCGCCGAGCGGTTGGAGTTCCTCTGCGCCGTCGGGCTAACTTATCTCTCGCTGGATCGCAACGCCGCCACACTCTCCGGTGGCGAGGGTCAGCGCATCCGCCTGGCCACGCAGATTGGCTCCCGGCTGCGCGGTGTGCTCTATGTTTTGGATGAGCCTTCGATTGGCCTTCATCAGCGCGACAACAACCGCCTAATTCAGGCACTGGAAAAGCTGCGCGATTTGGGCAACACCGTGCTGGTCGTCGAACATGACGAAGAGACCATCCGCCACGCTGATTACGTTCTTGACCTCGGCCCGGGCGCGGGCCGTCTTGGAGGCCAAGTGGTAGCACAGGGAACTCCCGCTGAAATCATGGCCTGCCCGGAGTCGCTCACCGGACGCTATCTCTCCGGCGTCTCGGAGATGCTGCAACGCAACCACCCTCGCCCGCTTACCGGCAAGTGGCTCACGGTCACCGGAGCTCGCGAGCACAATTTGCAGGACGTGACGATTCGTATTCCTCTGGGTGTGATGACTGTGGTCACCGGCGTCAGCGGCAGCGGTAAGAGTACTTTGATCAACGACATTCTCTACCGTTCGCTGGCTCAATCCATCTACGGTTCACGAGAGGAGCCAGGCGCGCATGATACGATCACCGGCGCCGAGCAGATCGACAAGGTTGTCCGAATCGATCAGTCGCCCATTGGCCGCACCCCGCGCTCCAATCCGGCTACTTACACTCAGGTTTTCGCGCCCATCCGCGACCTTTTCGCCATGCTGCCCGAGGCCCGCGAACGCGGTTACAAGCCTGGCCGCTTCAGCTTCAACGTCGGCGGAGGCCGCTGCGAAGCCTGCCAAGGTGATGGGCAGCGGCGCATTGAAATGAACTTCATGCCCGATGTCTATGTGCAATGCGAAGTCTGCAATGGCCGCCGCTACAACCAGGAGACGCTGGCGGTAAAATTCCACTCGCACTCAATCGCCGACATTCTCGAGTTAACCATCGAGGATGCACTCACCGTGTTGGCCGACGTGCCGCAGGTGCGCCAGAAGTTGCAAACCCTGGTCGATGTTGGCCTCGGATACGTCCACCTCGGCCAGAGCGCGACCACGCTTTCCGGCGGCGAGGCGCAGCGCATGAAGCTTGCGCGTGAACTCAGCAAACGCCAGACCGGGCGCACGCTTTATTTGTTGGATGAGCCTACCACCGGCTTGCACTTCGACGACGTGCGCAAGCTGCTCGAAGTTCTCCACAGACTCGCCGACCTGGGCAACACGGTCATTATCATCGAACACAACCTGGACGTAATCCGCAACGCCGACTGGATTCTCGACCTCGGCCCCGAGGGCGGTGAGGACGGCGGCCGAATAGTCGGCCAGGGCCGCCCCACCAAGATTGCTGCCACTCCCGGCTCTTACACTGGCCAGTTCCTCAAACGCTATTACACTTCAAGCAGCGGCCGTCTTGAGCCGGTCGGCTTTGACGATGAATCTGCAGGCGTAGATTCAGGTGACAGCCAGGAAGACTCATCCAGTCCGCGGCTCGCGGTGGAAGGCGTAGTAAATAACGGCTCCAACCCTGAAGATATTCTGCCAAAGCAGAACAAACCAGCCGGCCTCAAGAGCATCACCACAAAGAAGACCGCTTCCAAAAAATCCGCAACTCGCAGAAAGAAGACGGTGCTGCCATGAACGATCCCGAGCACACGCCACTTGAACCGGAGCAGAATTCATTCCCTGCGGGCTCACCAGATTTCGCTCCGGCGACCTGGCAATCCACCGCTTCCAGCGATCGACCGGCCGAGCTGTTTCAATCCTGGTCACGGACCATCATCGCTCCGCCCAAACGCATTCCGCATCTCGGCCATCTTTGCCTGCTGGCGGCTTTCGCCGGCATCGGGTTCGTATGCGCCTCGGTGCTCATGCTGGTTGCCCTGCACTTCCATTTCTTTGGCGCAAAAAACTTGACCGACGTCGGCACCAATGTTCATTACATCCTGGGATTCGAAGCAATACTCTATCTGGTCGCGTTTTCCCTGGCCCTTGTTATTTTTCCGCTGTTTTGGAACAAAAACTTTTTTGCGGGTATTCAATGGCGCGGCGCAACGGCTCTCCATTTGGGCTGGTGGTTGCCTACTGTCGCTTTGGGCTGTTTCGCGCTCGCTGCGGTGGACCAGATGCTGCTGCCCGGTCCGGCCAATGCACCCATTGAAGATATCTTTCGTTCGCCGGGCGCTGCGTGGCTCATGTTCGGGTTCGGCGTCGCTTTTGCGCCTTTCTTTGAGGAAATGGCCTTCCGCGGCTTTTTGCTGCCCGCTCTAGCAACGGCATGGGACTGGGCAATTGAAAAAAGCACCGGTAAACCTGCACGCCCGCTCGACGCAAACGGCCATCCTCAGTGGTCCGTTTTCGCCATGGTGATCGCTTCCATCTTCACCACCCTGCCCTTCGCCCTGGTGCATGCCGATCAGCAAGGCCATTCGTTAGGGCCGTTCATCCTGCTGATCGTGGTCAGCCTGATTCTCTGCGCGGTGCGCCTGGTTACGCGCTCATTAGCCGCAAGCACACTGGTCCACGCCTGCTACAACTTCCTCCTTTTCTTCTTCATGCTCATCGGCACCGAAGGATTTCGGCATTTGGAAAAGCTGTGAGCGCCAGTTCCTAGGTTTGGCGGTTGAACTGTGGCCTTTGACCCGCAAACTCACCTATACGCAAAACAGGGCTAATCCATGCATCGGATCAGCCCTGTTTGTTCGCCCAAAGTTAGCGCGCTGGAACGCTGCGCGGAAATTACTGCATGGTCGCCATCTGGGGCGATGCTCCGATTGAATTCGACAGTAGCTGCACTTCCACACGCCGATTCTGCTTGCGCCCTTCGGCGGTCGAGTTCGAAGCCACTTCTTTGTCCTTGCCGATGCCAATCAGATAGAAGCGGTGCGCAGGAATTCCATACTTCGATGCCAGATATTGCACCACCGCATCGGCGCGCCGTTGGCTCAGCTCATAGTTGTACTGAGCCGAACCGACCGAGTCCGTCCCGCCAGTCACTTCCAGAAGGAAGTTCTTGGCCGAGGCAAGCTGCGCGGCAAATTCGTCCAGTTGATCGCGGTCCTCTTTGGTCAGCACCGCTTTGTCAAAGCCAAAGGTCACCGCAACATCGGCCACCTGCTTGTAGGTATCCAGCCCCTTCACCACGCTATCCAGCGTGTCTGCACGATGCACGGCGAGGTTGGCCTCGTTGCCGGCATCGTTGGCCGCCTTGCCCGCGTTTTGCGCATTCTGGCCTGCCAGGTCGGCCGCGCTCTGCGCCTGCTTGATTCCTGCCTGCGTGCGGTCGTCAACGTCGTGAATCTGCCGGTTGTTCGCCGCCGTCTTGTCTTCCAGTTGATTGGTGTGATCAATCAACGGCGCTGTCTCGTTGTGCACATAGTTCTTGGTTGCGCACCCCGTCACGCCCAATACCACCAAACCTGTTGCCAAACTCAGCAATCCTAACCGATTAACGCCCATGATTCCCGCTCCTCTCTCCACCACGCTCCTTGCCATGTTGCACACTGCTGGCGGAACTGGCTTTTGCCTCTGTGAGCTACACTGCACCTAACGGACCAAACGCCAACTCACTCCAATGCTTTAAAAATGAATGCATTACGGGGGAAGATTCATCAGCTCTCGCCCACACTAATCGTGTATTTTTTACCCGGCACGGTAAGAATGCACAGCTCAAGGGGCACTGTTCCCTGTTCCCTGTTCCCTGTTCCCTGTTCCTTACCCGCTATCCTAGATACTGGCTCCGCTCCATGGACCTCTACGAGAAAATCCGCGCTTTGCCTACGCAACCCGGCTGCTATCTCTACAAAAACGCCGAGGGCGAGGTCATCTATGTTGGCAAGGCCAAGAACCTTCGCCAGCGCGTCCGGTCTTATCTTTTAGAAGCCTCGCAGGCCGACGCCAAAACCGGCTCCCTGATGCGCGAGGCCGTCGATCTGGAATACATCCTGGTGGGCAACGAGAGCGAGGCGTTGGCTCTCGAAACCAACCTCATCAAGGAGCGCAAGCCGCGCTTCAACATCCTGCTCAAGGACGACAAGAGCTACCCGTATGTCAAGCTCACTATGGCGGACCGCTTCCCCAAAGTCTTCGTCACCCGAAGGCTGTTGAAGGACGGTGCTGCCTACTTTGGCCCTTACTTTCCCGGAAGCCTGGCTTACCGCGTTGTCGAGCTGATTCATCGCAGCTTTCTCATCCCCAGTTGCAAGGTGGATCTCTCCCGCTACCACCCCCGCGCGTGCCTGCAGTACTACATTCATCGCTGCCTGGGACCCTGCGTCGAGGAACTCACAACGCCTGAGATCTACAAGAGTGCAGTGCGCGACGCGCGCCTGTTGCTCGAAGGCCGCCACGCTGAACTGGAGCGCACGCTCACCGCGCGCATGATGGACGCGGCCAACGCCGAGCAGTTCGAGACCGCTGCGCGCTTGCGCGACCAGCTTTCCACCGTCCACCAACTCCAGGAAAAACAGCGCGCTGCCACCGCCGAACAGAGCGACGACACCGATGTCTTCGGCTATCACTTCGAGGATGGAAACCTGGCTGTCAACCTCTTCCACGTTCGCGCGGGCAAGATTGTCGATCGCCGCGAGTTTTTCTGGGAAGATTTGCCAGAGTTGCTCGAAGCCGCCGCGCCGGAGGAGCCCGATTCCTCACGTGCAGCGGGTGTCCCAAGTTTCGCTTCTGAGACCGGGGAAACAACACAGTCAGAAGTCCCCTTCCACGCCGGTCAGGTCTTTTCCTCGCTGCTCAAACAGCTTTACATTGACCAGCGCTACGTCCCGCGCTCCATCCTTGTTCCGGCTGATTTCGATGACCGCGAAGCCCTCGCCGCCCTGCTCGGCGAGCGCACCGCCCACCGCATCGAGATCGCGGTTCCACAGCGCGGCGAAAAACGGTCGCTTGTTGACCTGGCCGGCCAGAACGCCAAGCAATCCTACATTCAGCGCTTCCGCGTTCTCGAACCCTCGCGAAAGGCGATTCAGGAAGCGCTTGCCGATGCGCTCATGCTCCCTGACTTGCCCCGCCGCATTGAGTGCTTCGACATCTCGCACATTCAGGGCGCGGAGACAGTGGCATCGCTGGTCGTCTGGGAAGACGGGAAGATGAACAAGCAGGCTTATCGCAAGTTCAAGGTGATGACCGTCCTCGGCGTGGATGATTTCGCCTCCATGCGCGAGGTGGTCACGCGCCGCTATCGTCGCCTGCTCGAAGAAAAAAGGCCCATGCCTTCGCTTGTGCTCGTCGATGGCGGGCTCGGCCAGCTTCACGCCGCCGCCGAGGCGCTTGAATCTCTTGATTTCGCCGCAGCTGGCCTCACTCAGCCTCCGCTGGCGTCGATTGCCAAACGCGAAGAGATCATCTACCTATACGGCAATGAGGAGGAGCCGGTGGTGCTCGACCGCCGCTCACCGGTGCTTCATCTCGTGCAGCTTATCCGTGATGAGACTCACCGTTTCGCGATTGGCTACCATCGCCAGCGCCGCGCCATGCGCGACCGCGACTCGGAGTTACTGAATATTCCCGGCGTCGGCGCACAAACAAGGCAGCGCCTGCTAACTCACTTCGGTAGCCTGCGCGACGTGCAGCAAGCTACTGCCGAATCGCTGGCTGCAGTCGTGCCCCGCAAGACAGCGGAGACAATCTGGCAGCACTTTCACCAAACCCAGCCCGCATCTTGATCGACGTCCCCTGCCCTCAAGGGACATTTTGAATCCATAGGCCAAGTACGTTTCAGTTAAGGCAATTCCGGCTATTGAGCCAGAAGCCTTATCCCGCGAATGAGATCAAGGGCATTTCGGCGTGGTTCATCGGACCGACTTCAGTGACCATGACGAACTCCGCATTGAAAATTTACCTATTTCTGCCGATACCTTGTCCAATGCCGGCATCCTGGCTAAAGAAATGTGAAAGGTGATTATGAAAAAGCTTGCAGCACTCCTAATACTCGCAGTTTCCGTCGCCTTCGCTCCGGTGCAGGCGCCTGCCTCAACCTTGGTTCCCACTCCAGTAGCCGCAAAGCAAGCCTCCGATACCGCAACACAGACGCAGATCCTCAAGGCTGGTCGGACTTCCGCATCCGCCGCTGACTCTGTCCGCAGGAGTCACACTTTCCAGGTAAATGACGTGAAGGGTTTGCTGTTGACATGCATCGCACCGAAACTCGATGCAGACCCCGATACCGATATATTCAACAGTTGCACTTTGGCGCCGGGTCGAACACTGGACGATGTAATGCACACCTTTATTCAGGCAATTCACTTTGTGCAGAATGAGCAGTTGAAAGAGCGTGCCGAGTGGAACAAAGACCACGAAGAGAAGTCGGGTCAGGATTCCGCGCAAAAATAGCGAGACCTACAAGCCCCGGTAAGGATTCGCATTAGATTGATACACTTGCCGGGCGGTCCATCCTCTTGTCTTTTTCTGGCGAAAGGGCAAGAGACCACAAATCCTGCCCGGCAAATTCAGGAAGCAGAGCGTAACAATTTCTGGAACCCTCCCCACCCCAGCCGCGTACAATCGCGTAGACTGTCGCCCAGGAGGTCTGCTCGGCTTGCCCGAAACATCTTTGCACAGTTCTGAACAATGGCCCGCGCGCCCTTCGCTGCGCACTGCCATGTTGCTCGCTGCCCTTTTTGCCGCGCTCACATTCCTCATTCATTTCGTCAGCTCGCTCTGGGGCAGCCATTTGGGTTACGGCTTTTTTCGCGACGAGCTTTATTTCCTGGTCTGCGGTCATCATCTGGCCTGGGGCTATGTGGATCAGCCTCCGCTGGTTGCTTTGCAGGCACGGCTGGCCGAGATGCTTTTCGGACTCTCGCCCACGGGCATTCGCATCTTCAGCTTTGCGGCCGGTGGAGTGACGGTTGGGCTCACTGGCCTGTTAACGTGGCAGTTCGGCGGACGCCGCACCGCCCAAGTGCTGGCAATGATGGCTGTCCTTGCCGCTCCGGTCTTTCTGGGCACGGCCAACTTTCTCTCCATGAATTCCTTCGAGCCATGTTTCTGGTTGGGCACGCTGCTGGTTGTCTTGCGGCTGGCTGATGGCACTGCCAGTCCCCATGCATGGTTGCTCTTCGGTCTGCTGGCCGGACTGGGCATCGAAAACAAGCACTCCGCCGTTTTCTTCCTCGTCGCGCTTTTGCTCGGCCTTATTATCAGCCCGCAGCGGCGGATTCTCTTCACGCGCTGGTGCGCGACATGAGTGGCCGTGTTGTTGTTGCTGGCATTGCCTAATTTCCTTTGGCAATGGGTCAATCACTTTCCAACTTATGAGTTGCTGAACGGTGTTGCGCACTCCGACAAGAACATCAAGCTGCCGCCTTTGGCCTTCCTGCGCGAGCAAGTCAACATGCTGCTCATATTTTCCGCACCACTGTGGATCGGCGGACTGGCGTGGCTGGCCTTCGCACGCAATGCGCGCCCGTGGCGCTTCGTAGTATTTACCTATGTGCTGTTTCTCGGCACGATGATGGCCATGCACGCTAAGGATTACTACGTTGCGCCCATCTATCCGGTCCTCTTTGCAGCCGGGGCAGTCGCATTCGGCGCGCTCACCTGGCGCAGTTGGCCGCCTATTGCCTACACAGCGATTCTGGGCATTCTGCTGTGCATCGCCACCGCTCCAGTTATGCTGACGATGCTGCCCCCGGCACAGTACGTTGCCTTCATTGCTCACATTCCCGGCACTCATGTCGAAAGCGAAAAATTTACCAGCCCACTGCCGCAATACCTCTCCGACCGCTTCGGCTGGCCGCAGATGGTCGAAGGCTTTGCCGAGCGTTACAACGCTCTGCCGCCTGATGTGCGCGCCCACACCGCAATCTTCTGCGGCAATTACGGCGAAGCCAGCGCAGTAATATTCTGGGGCCAAAATACGGCTTGCCCACCGCCATCAGCGGCCATCAGAATTACTTTTATTGGGGCTGGAACGGCTATTCCGGCGAATCCGTTCTTACCCTCGGGAACGACCCCAAAGACTATACCGATTCATACGCCGAAGTCATCGATCTAGGCCCCTTTGACGCGCCCTGGATCATGGACCACGAGCATCACCACTACTTCTGGCTGCGCCACCGCAAGCACCCTTATGCTGTCGACTGGCCGGAGCTCAAGTACTGGTACTGATGCTAAGCCGCGCAGGCAAACCTCTGATCGTGTTGCCTAAACCGGCGCTTCATCAAACCTTCACGTGCAAAACTGCGCGATTTGAAAGAGAATAGAGTGAGACGAATCTTTTGAAAAAGACAAGAGGAATGCTTGACACAAACTCAGATTGAAATCCCCCGGTGGACCGCGCAGGAGTTCGAGCGGCTGGTTTTCGCGGACAACCCAAAAGTTGCGGTGTTTGATTGCGATGGGACGCTGTGGGGCGGTGACGCCGGCTTTGGCTTTATGGATTGGTCGCTGAGGAAGGGCCTGGTTTCTCGCTCCACCAACGACCTGGTTGATACACGCTATCGCAGCTACCTTGCCGGCAAAGTGAGCGAGCAGGATATGTGCGGCGAGATGGTGCAGATGTACGCGGGTCTGCGCGATGAAGAGTTGCGCGCCGCCGCCGCGCGTTATGTGAACAAGTATGTTCAGCCGCGCGTCTTCGCCGAGATGGCAGCGCTGGTGGGCGCGCTCATCAAGGCCGGTGTCGAGATTTGGGCCGTCAGCTCTACCAACAAATGGGTAGTAGCCGAAGGTGTGCGCGATCTTGGTATTCCCGAAGAGCGCGTATTGGCCGCCGAGGTGCGCGTCGTTGCGGGCCTCATCACCAGCGAGATTTTGGACGTGCCCACTGATGACGGCAAGGCTGTGGCCCTTAAGCGCGTCGGCCTCACCTGCCCCGATGCGGTCTTCGGCAACTCCGTCCATGATCTGGCCATGCTCCAGATGGCGCGCAACGCCTTCCCGGTGAACCCGTCTCCGGCGCTGCTCGAAGCGGCGGCAAAGAATGGCTGGGGCTATTTCCTGCCTGAGACTGCCGTGGAAGCCGAAGCTGCAGTGGGAGGCGAAGCGCCTTCTTCTGGGAGCGAAGCGCTTTCATAGAAACATCAGAGTCATTTCTCCTTCAATAATCAGTGGAATGCACGGCCCAAATTCAGCGACCCTTTTCGTGCGCTTAAACTAGTGGTGTGGAAGAAGTTCAACCAAAATCCGATTCGCGGCCTGTTGGCCCGGCACTGCGCTTTGTAGCGGCAGCGCTTATTGTGCGCGGCGGCGAAGTGCTGATTGGTCAACGCCGTCCAGACCAGCCGATGGCGCTGCTGTGGGAGTTTCCCGGCGGCAAGATCGAGCCCGGCGAAAGCCCGGAGCAGGCTTTGGCCCGCGAGTTGAATGAAGAACTGGGCATCCAGGCCACGATCGGCCCGCCCGTCACACGGATCCGTCACAACTACCGTCATGGCGGCGCAGTGGATCTGCAGTTCTTTGCCGTGCGTGAGTTTACAGGCGAGATCGTCAATCACATCTACCATCAGTTTCGCTGGGTTCGGCTCGAGGAGCTTGCCGGCTACGACTTCCTGGCCGCCGACCGCGGACTGATTCGCGACCTGGCTGCGGGCAAACTGCTGTAAGACGATATTCCCAAGGCCGAGAAGCCGAGACTGGGAAG
>Ga0181520_10004780_pt1 | contig 22281 bp, 17 predicted proteins | sample PEATcosm2014_Bin_29_FD_132451 | JGI IMG/M metagenome (GOLD analysis project Ga0181520, IMG submission 132451) | Peatland microbial communities from MTU Mesocosm Facility, Houghton, MI, USA - PEATcosm2014_Bin02_30_metaG | ecosystem: Environmental > Terrestrial > Soil > Wetlands > Peat | place...
GGCCTGCGTCAGGTCAGCCACCGGCGCCAGGGCGCGGCGCATGAGCCACCAGCCGCCCAGCAGCCCCAGCAAAACCGCCGGCAGGCCGGCCTCGAATATCATTTCGGTCGTTTCCTCCGCCGCGCGCTCGTCTGGCGACCGGTGATGCGCGTGGCGCATCTGTTCCGAAATTTCAAGAAACGTGCCCACGCCCATGACGAGCAGCGACACGATCAGAACGAGCGCATGCCAGAGTGTCAGGCGCGTGCGGATGGTCATGGCGACTCCTTCATCACATAGCCCACGCCCCGGACGGTTTGCAGCAGCTTGGGCTCGAAACCATCGTCAATTTTTTCGCGCAGGCGTTTCACATAAACGTCCACGAGGTTCGTGCCCGGATCAAAATCATAGTCCCAGACTTTTTCGATGATGCTCATGCGTCCGCAAATGCGGCCGGCGGAGCGCATCAAAAATTCCAGCAGACGGAACTCGCGCGCGGTCAGGTCGAACACTTTTCCACCGCGCTCCGCCCGGTGCGAAATCGTATCGAGCGTCAAGTTCGAGACCCGCAGCAGGGTGGCTTTGGCCTCGCCGCCGCGCCGGCCCAGCGCCCGCACGCGGGCGACGAGTTCGGCAATGACAAACGGCTTGGGCAGGTAATCATCCGCGCCCGCGTCAAGCCCGGCCACGCGCTCGTCCACCTCGCCGCGCGCCGACATCAGCAGCACCGGCGTGCGGTTGCCCTGCGCCCGCAACTGGCGCAGCACGCTCAAGCCGTCGCGCCCCGGCAGCATGATGTCCAGTACAATGCCGTCAAAGGGCGCGGTGACGGCCGCCGCCAGCGCCTCGTCGCCGCGCGCGCAGACGTCCACGGCAAAGCCTTCGCTTTCGAGCGCCTTGCGGACAAACGACGCCGTCTTCTTTTCATCTTCCACCACCAGCACGCGCATGGCGCGAGCATCATCCAATTCAGCGTTCAATGGCAATGTTATTTAAGTTTGTAGGAGACGACGTAAGGAGTCTCTGACTTCCAGTTTTTTATCAGAACGGCGGACGTTTGATATTGCCGGCGTCCGGCTGTCGCAACTTGACATAAATCTTCCAGAATCCCTGCCAGAAATCCCCGTCCAGCGGCTTTAATTTCGGGTAGCCCGGCACAATACAATTTGTGTAGGGCCAGACACCGGTTTCATTCATCAATTTTGCCCGCACCGGATTGGCTGCGATATAACAGCATACTTTGGCAAACGCGTTGCGCTTGCGTTCCTGTTCGCGCAGCACGTTGTCCTGCGCCTGCGGTTGAAACTTGGCCGGCTTCAAGGCCGGCTCCAGATACGTCCGCAGAAACGCCATGCCGTTGAGTTGATCGGTATCCCGCCGCAACCCCATCCAGACCAGGTGCAGATGGTCGGGCATCAAACAATAAATGGGACAGACCAGGCCTTCGCGTGCCGCCGCATGAAACATCAGTTCCCTGAAATCAGCGTGTAGTGCCGGATTCAGCCAGCCTTGAACACGGTCAAAAATCGTGAGTGTCCAATGAATCACCGCATCGGCTTGGTAATATTCGCGGGGCAACCGGGGCAGGTTGAATGCACGGTTTAACGGATCGCGCGGCGGTTTGGCGTTTGCACTTGTAGAAGTCAAGGCCACGAGGCTCATACCAGGATTTATTTTTAATTGTAGGAGACGACGTGAGGAGTCTCAAACTAATATGGAATCTTTCAATTAAGGAAAGTCAGAGCCTCCTCACGTCGGCTCCTACAAGGACGGAATCCCAAATGAAATTTTTGTCATTTGACTGATTTTTCTGGCAATCCGCCCGCCGGAATTGGATAAAACCACGCAGTGAAATCAATTCTTTTTGCGGACAGGTTCGTGGTTCTGACTTGGGGGCCGGTTCGCCCGACAATTTGACCACGTGTCCACGCGTATCAAACCAAACCGGAACGTCTGGCTGCTCCTCTGCGGGATTGCTCTTGTCGCCGGCTGCGCGCATTTCCAGCCGCAGCCACTGGCACCGGAAAAATCCGCCGCGGAATTCGATGGCCGCCGGCTCGATGATCCCGGCCTGAAGACATTCTTCGCCGAAAATTCCGGCGGCGCGCTGACTGCCTGGCCGCTCGAAAAGTGGGATTTGAATTCGCTCACGCTCGCCGCTTTTTATTTTCATCCCGATCTCGCGGTCGCCCGCGCGCAATGGCGCGTGGCCGGGGCGGGCGTCCTGAGCGCCGGAGCCAGGCCCAATCCCTCTTTGTCATTCTCACCCAGCTATGACACGCAAATTCCGAACAATCCCAGCCCGTGGATTCTGCCGGTGACGTTGGACATACCCATTGAAACCGCCGGCAAACGCGCCAAACGCATCGCCGAGGCGGAAAAGGCCGCCGAATCCGCCCGCTGGAGTTTTGTTTCCGCTGCTTGGCAAATCCGCAGTGGCGTGCGCACCAGCCTGCTGGATTTCAGCCTGGCCGGACGCCGCGCCGACCTGCTTCAAAAACAATTCGAGGTCCAGACCAACATCGTCGGGTTGCTGCAAGGCCAGTTTGACGCCGGCGCCATCGCCCGACCCGAACTTACTCTCGCCCAAATCGCGTTGCACAAAACCCAGCTCGACTTGAGCGACGTCGAGTCGAAACAATCCGACGCCCGTTCCCGGCTGGCCCAGGCGCTGGGCGTCAGTCTCGCCGCGCTGGAGGGTGTGGACCTGGAATTTATTTTTCCCACAAATGCCCCGGACGACCCGGACCTGCTGACTGCCGCAGCCGCGCGCGGCGTGGCCTTGCGCGAACGCGCGGACATTCTCGGCGCGCTGGCGGATTATGCGGCGGCGGAGGCCGACCTGCGGCTGCAAATCGCCAAACAATATCCCGATTTGCATCTTGGCCCGGCCTACGCCTGGAACAACGGCAACGCCAGTGATAATCAATGGACCCTCGGCGCCACGCTCGAACTGCCCATCCTCGACCAAAATCAGGGGCCGATTGCCGAAGCGGCGGCGCGGCGCAAACTGGCGGCGGCGAAATTTGCCGCCTTGCAGGCGCAGGTCTGCGCGCAAATTGACCGCGCCGTGGCTGGTGTGCGCGTGGCGCGTGAGCAGTTGCAGACCGGAAGAAAATTGCTCGACGCCGAAATGCAGCAGCAAAAATCCGCCGAAGCGCAACTGCAAGCCGGCGCTGGCGAACGGCAGGATTTGCTCGACACGCAACTGGAATCCGCCAACGCCGCGCTCACGCAGCTTGACAACGAGGAGAAGCTGCAGTCGGCCTTGGGCGCGCTCGAAGACGCCCTGCAAAGTCCGGTGGACCGGCTTGCTGCCGTCATCAATCGAATTTCGTCGAACAACGCGAAAGGAAGCCAGCCATGAAGATGCGAATGGAATTTCATAAAGTCCGCCCTCACCTCAACCCTCTCCTCCGCGGCACCGGAGAAACATTCCCAGCCTCGGGGCAAATGCACGACGGACTTCTGCCGGATGCACATTCAAATTTATTTGAGCAGACAGCGGCTGTTCCCTCTCCCATCGGATGGGAGAGGGTCGGGGCGGGAACTCCCATAAAAATTTTACGCTTTGAACCCCTGAACCGACCTGACGTTCGATTTCGCCAAGACGCTGGGAGCGTTTCTCCCTCTCCTGGGGGAGAGGGCCGGGGTGAGGGCGGGTTTCCGTTCGACTCCAGCTTGTCCCCACGGTTCACGGTGAGGGCAATCCCGTTTCTACTGGTGGCCCTGTCCGTGCTCACACTGGCGGGCTGTTCCAAATCTGGCGGTGACAGCGACGACAAACCGGCTGCCGGCGCACCGGAAAAAGCCGGCGTGGAATCCCAGGCCGGCGTAAAGCTGGACGCAGAAACCCAGGAGCGCCTTGGCCTGAAAATTGAAACGCCTGCGCCCGCGCAATGGCAGCCGGAAATGAAAGTTTATGGCCAGGTGCTCGATCCCTCACCGTTGATGGATCTCGCCATGGAACTGGATCGCGCCGAAATTGCCCTGGACAGTTCGCAGCGGGAATTCGAGCGCGCGAAGCAGTTGCAGGCAGGCAACAACATTTCCGGACGGGCCTATCAGGACGCGGAAACGGCGCGTTCGCAAAATCTCGCCGCCGCCCAGGCTGTGCAGTTCAAAATTCAAACCAGTTGGGGCCGGAAAATCGCGGATATGATTGGCCCCATCGAAGTGCCGCCCGGCTCCGAACGGAAGCCGGCCAAATTCCTGGAAGGACTCCATGATGCCACGGCGCTCCTCCGGGTTGACCTGCCGCCGGGCGTGCGACTGGAAAATCAGGGGCAGACCGCGCGCCTGGTTTCCCTTGCGGAAACGGCCACGCCAGTCACGGCCGTTTGTTTTGACTTGTTGCCGGCACTGGACCCGCAGACTCAGCAGCAGGGGGTGTTATTCACCGCCGAGCAGCCGCCGGGCAGCCGCCTGACCCCGGGCGAAGCAGTGACCGCCTTCATCAAAATCCCCGGCGAACCGGTCAGCGGCGTGGTGGTGCCGGCCAGCGCAATTTTGCGGCACGAAGGCGCGGGCTGGGTTTATGTGCAAACGGCGACGAACCAGTTTGAGCGCGCGGAAGTCCCGCTCGACCGTTTGACAGACGGCGGCTGGTTCGTTTCGGAAAATGTGTCGGCCACGAACCGCATCGTCGTCGCCGGCCCACAGGCGGTTTTATCCGCTGAACTGAGCAGCGGCGGTTTCAACACCGGACAACGCGATTAGGCTTTTGCTCTCCTTAAATGTTTTCCTACCATCAAACCAGCATTCAAGTTCCCAAGCGGCGCTCAATTACGTTTCCCTCTCCCCTCAACGGGGAGAGGGTTAGGGTGAGGGGTGGTCAGGTTTATGGCGTTCTTCTTTTCCCGAACGCGTCGCCAACCGCACCCGTTTTTCCGGCTGCACATTTTCTGGATGAGGCACCCGCGCCTGTAAATCGGCCCAGATGGCATCGCGCACAAAACGCGTGTCTTTCAATTGAGAATTCCAAAATCGCCGCGTCTGGATGTTTCGCGATTTCAAATACGCGTCACGAGCTGCGTCATGCTTGCGATGTTCGGGAAATCCATGTTGTCCACCATCCAGTTCCAAATTGTACCGTGCTTCCGCGCAAAAAAAGTCGAGCCAATGTTCTCCGACCTGATGTTGCCTGCGAAATTTGTAGGCGGAAAACCGGCGGTCACGCAGGATGGCCCACAATTTTTTCTCCGCCCAGGTGGAATTTCTCCGCAGTCTGCGCGCGATGGAATTGGGATTCATCGCACGTCGGTTTAACGGACGTCGTGTTTCAGTTCAAGGCGCAAATAGATTTTATGGCGGTCTCTTCCGGCTTCCCTCTCCCCTCAGCAACGGGGGGAGGGATTGAGGGTGAACGGTGGGAATGTTCAAGGGTCTCCATGCTTGCCGGAGCAACTGGCAAGTTACCACCCCTCACCCTGACCCTCTCCCCGTTGAGGGGAGAGGGAAACGCGTGTAGCCGCGTTTTGCTTTCTCCGGATGTCCGTTCAGCGGCGGACGCAATCCGGCGATTATTTTTGCAAGCTTTTCCATGCTGAAACGACTCGTTGAACTTTCCCTCGGCGCGCGCGGCGTGGTCATCACGCTCGCGGTCGGGTTCATCTGCTACGGCCTGTATGTCACTGCCCATGCCAAGCTCGATGTCTTCCCCGAATTCGTTCAGCCGCAGGCCTCGGTGCAGACCGAGGCCCCCGGTCTCGCGCCGGAACAAGTTGAGGCGCTCGTCACCCGGCCCGTCGAAAGCGCCTTGAATGGCGCGGGCAACCTCGATTCCATCCGCTCGGAATCCATCCAGGGCCTCTCGGTCGTCACCGCCGTTTTCAAGGAGGGCACGGACATCCACCTCGCGCGGCAGATGCTCTCGGAACGCCTGGCGCAGCTCGGCGGCGACCTTCCCGCCGGCGTTTCCTCGCCCACCATGGAGCCGCTCACCTCCTCCACGATGGACCTGCTGAAGTTCGGCCTGACCTCGCAAAAAATTTCGCCGATGGCGCTGCGGACGTTTGCCGATTGGACCGTGCGCCCGCGGCTGCTGTCCGTTCCGGGCGTGGCGGCCATCAAAGTCTTTGGCGGCGAAGTGCGCCAACTGCAAATTCAAATCAAGCCTGACCGGCTGCTCGCCTTTGGCGTTTCGGTCCAGGACGTCTCGGCGGCCGCGAGCGCGGCCACGGGCGTTCGCGGCGCGGGCTTTGTGGAAACCCCGGCGCAGCGGCTCGTGCTCCAGACCGAGGGCCAGTCGCTCACGGCGGATCAACTGGGCGACGTTGTCGTGACCCAGCGCGACGGACGCAGCATCCGCCTGAAAGACGTGGCGAATGTGGTCGAGGCCGGCGCACCGAAATTTGGCGATGCGCTCATCAATGGCAAACCCGGCGCATTGATCACCGCGGCCAGCCAATACGGCGCGAACACCATGGAGGTCACGCGCGGCGTCGAGGCGGCGCTGGAGGAATTGAAACCCGTGTTCGCCGCGGAAGGCATCGAATACACGCCCGCGCTGCACCGGCCGGCCACGTTCATCGAAATCGCCATTCGCAACATGAAAACTTCGCTGCTGCTGGGCGCGGTGCTGGTGGCCATCGTGTTGTTCCTGTTTTTGCTGGATTTGCGGACGGCGCTGGTCTCGTTCATGGCCATTCCGCTGTCTTTGCTCGCGGCGGTTGTCGTGCTGGATCATTTCGGCGTGACCCTGAATACTATGACGCTCGGCGGTCTCGCCGCCGTGCTCGGCGTGGTGGTGGACGACGCGATCATCACCGTGGAAAATATATTGCGGCGGCTGCGGGAAAATCTCACGCTCGCGCCGCCACGCCCGCTGTTCAACGTCATTTTAGACGCCACGCTCGAAGTACGGAATTCCGTGGTCTATGCCACGTTCGTGGTGGCCATGGTTTTTGTGCCGGTGCTGACGATGAGCGGTTTGCAGGGACGTTTTTTTGCGCCGCTCGGCGTGGCCTTCATCCTCGCCAACCTCGCCTCACTGGTGGTGGCGCTCACGGTCACGCCGGCGTTGTGCTTCGCGCTGCTCTCGCGGAACCAGCTGCATGAAGAGCCGGTTTATCTCCGCAAATTAAAAGCATTGCATCGCCGCGCGCTGGAAAAAATCAGCAGCCGGCCCAAGACCATCATTACCGCCGCCCTGATTTTGTTTGCCGGCGCGCTGGCCACCCTGCCGTTTTTTGGTGGTGAATTGCTCCCGGACTTCCGCGAAGGCCATTTCGTCATCGGCATCACCATGGCGCCGGGAACTTCGCTGCCGGAAATGGACCGGCTCGGCGAAAGAATTTCGGCGGAGCTGTTGAAAATCAAGGAAATCAAAAGCGTCGAGGAGCAGATTGGCCGGGCCGAAGGCGGCGAGGATACCTGGGGCACGCACCGCGGCGAGATGCACGTTGAGCTGTACCCGACCGCCGGCGAGAACCAGGAAAAAGTTCAGGACGCCATCCGCGACACCCTCGCCAAATTTCCCGGCATCCAGACCGAGGTGCTCACCTTCCTCGGCGACCGCATCGGCGAAACCATTTCCGGCGAAACCGCCCAGGTGGTGGTCAACATTTTTGGCGACGACCTCGACGTGCTGGACGCCAAGGCCAATGAAGTCGCCGCCGCGCTCAACCAGGTCTCTGGCGCGGCGGATGTGCAGGTGGCCGCCCCGCCCGGCGCGCCGCGCGTGGTCATCCGCCTGCGGCCCGACCGGCTGACGCAATTTGGCTTCCGCCCGCTCGAAGTGCTCGAAGCCGTGCGCACCGCGTACCAAGGCGACGTCGTGGCGCAGACCTACGAGGGCGAAAAAGTTTTCGACGTCGAAGTGATTCTGGAACCGTCCGCGCGGCAGGCTCCGGAAGCCATCGGCGATTTATTGATCAGCAATTCGCAGGGCACGCGCATGTCGCTGAACCACCTGGCCGATGTTTTTCTCACCACCGGGCGCTACGCCATTTTGCACGACGGCGCACGGCGGCGGCAGACCGTCACCTGCAATCCCGCCGGGCGCGACGTGGCTTCCTTCGTGGCCGACGCGCAGACACAAATTGCGGCGCGGGTAAAATTTCCAGCCGGCGTCTATGCCGAATTCAGCGGCGCGGCGGAGGAACAGCAGCACGCGCAAAACGAACTGCTGCTGCACTCGCTGGCGGCGGCGGTGGGAATCATCCTGCTGCTGGCCGTGGTATTTCGCAAAGCCGGCCGCGTGTTGTTGGTGCTGGCCAACCTGCCGTTTGCGCTCGTCGGCGGTATTTTTGCAATCATTCTCTTCATGAACGGGGATTGGCCGGGAACTTTTTTAACCCTTCAAAAATCAGGACATGTTTTAACCGCCATGCTCGGCCATCCCTTGCTCACGCTGCATCATCCGTCCGGCTCATTCACAGTTTTTTGGAATGCACTGTCGCCACTCCAGTTGGGAACCATTTCACTCGGCACACTAATCGGTTTTATCACTTTGTTCGGCATCACCATGCGCAACTCCATCATGATGATTTCGCACTTTGAACATCTCGTGACCGTGGAAAAACTGCCGTGGGGCATGGAAACCGCCCTGCGCGGCGCAACCGAGCGGCTGGTCCCCATTTTGATGACCGCGCTTGTCACCGCGCTCGGTCTGCTGCCGCTGGCCCTGGGCAGCGGCGAAGCCGGCCGCGAAATCGAAGGCCCGATGGCCATTGTCATTCTCGGCGGCCTGGTGACCTCCACTGCGCTGAATTTGCTGGTGCTGCCCACGCTGGCCTTGCGCTACGGCAAATTGGGCAGCCCGCAGCCCCCTGCCGGCCATTGAAACTGGCAATGGCCCGCGAAGCTGTAGGAGCCGACGTGAGGAGGCTCAAGCTAAACGGAATCGGGGAGGGCCAAAATCAACGCGGAGACGCAAAGCACGCAGAGGAACGCAAAGGATTGAATACGTCCGGCCGCACCGGGCCACCGGGATTACGCGGGAGTGACAGCCGCGCGTTCCTTGGTGCTGGGGTCCCGGAAATCACTGAGGCGGCCTTTTTTCAAGGAGCCGTCCGCCAGCTTCAACGCAATCTGCGGCGGCCAGCCGTCGCGGGCTTCAGTCACGCTGTCCACCACCCCCACGGCGTGGGAGATTTTGTGTACCATGATTTCGCCCAGAAAGCCTTCGCCGGTGGCGGGATTTTTGTTTTTAGCCATGCCGCCAGCCTACGCCAAAAATCCGGCGCGTTCAATGTCCGAATGCCGCGCGCAAGCAAGGCGCGCATCTTGGCACTGACCTTGTCTGCGGCCACTGTGGCAGGGGGGGCATGATTCAAAAAACGCTGGGAACATTTCTCCCTCCGCTCCATCGGATGGAGGGGAGTGGTGCCAAGCCGAGGTTCAGCCCGGGGTGAGGTGAGTCGTTACCCCAACATTGCATGTCCAGTCGGGTTCATGGGGGAGGGGTGAAGTGCTTTCATCCTTCGCCTTTAAACTCAGGATCTGCCCCCTTTGCGCCTTTGACTTTGCGTTAAAAGAGCCCGGCAGCGTCAAGCTCACCCTCTTTGTTTAAGCTGGATTACCACCGGGAAAATGGATTACACCACGCGGCGACATGTCGCTGCCCTACAAAATCGCCACGGCGTTTTGGCGATAACGCCAAACTGCCCATCGAATAGCCTTTGACAGAAATCTGCAATTCGGCTTGCATGAAGTCATGGCTAAACCATTGCGTTCACAATCACAACATCGAATGATTTATTGGGCTTTGATAGGCATTGGAATTTTGGTCGTGGCTGCTGTGACTATCGGAGCATTTGGCACCCGCAGTTGTGAAATAAAACTCAGCGATGGCACAGTTTTGCAAGTAACGCCCGCACCGACGCTCGCCAGCTTGTGTTCTGAGGCGAGTGATAAAATCGTCTGTCGGACGAAGGATGGAAAAGTCGGCACGATTAACCTTTTGGATGATTCTGATAGTGGTCTTGCGATGGTGATGCCTGGGATGGGAGACAACTGTTTGCTTTTCCTTTATTATGCCGACGTCCATTACCGCCTGATGCGGGTTGACCTCAACAAAAAATCATCGCCATTCACAAGTGGAAGTTATTTGAACTATATTGTTCTATCATCCGATTGGAACGTCGAGGAAGGAACGAGCAATGATTGGGAAGCGGCATATTCTAATCTCACGACCGTTCCAAAAAACGTTTTCAATCAGCAAGCCGTGACTACATATCTTCTCGGCATCGTGCCCACTCAATATCGAAGGGACGACCTGCGGTCGGAGGTCAAACGGGAAATCAACAATACGCAACATGGGTGGGTTTATTGAGGGAAGCAGGAAACAGAACGGCAACGGCTAACCTTGGGTGTCTGAATCGGCGGAAACTTTTTCTTGCCGAGGGCGTGGCATAGGCGTTCAACATGGACGCCCTAGAAAGTCTTGGGAATTTAATACAGAGAACCGTTCCGAGTATTGCAACATTTCGGTTCTCCCATCGTTTCTATGAGTCTTTGCACCTTTGCGTCTTTGCGTTAAAAGAATCGTTTCGGCTGGCTTCACAACGGTAAAATGGTTTAAACCCTTGGCGACAATGTCGCTGCCCTACAAAATCGCCACGCTGCTCTATTGCTTCAACGAGCAGGAGGAAATTCTTCTGCTCGAACGCGCGCAGGAGCCGAACCGCGGTCTTTGGAGCCCGTGCGGCGGCAAATTGAAAATGGACCTCGGCGAATCGCCCTATGCCTGCGCCTGCCGCGAGGCGCACGAGGAAACCGGCCTGTCGCTCGCGCCGCCGGATTTGCACCTGGCCGGACTCATCAGCGAACATGGCTATCAAGGCCAGACGCACTGGCTCATGTTTTTGTTCGAGGTGAAGGTGAAATTGAAATCGCTGCCGCCGCCGCACGCGGAAGGCCGCTTCGCATTTTTTCCGCGCGAGAAAATCGCCGCCTTGAAAATTCCGCAGACCGACCGCGAGCGGATTTGGCCGTGGTTCTGGCAGTTTCGCGGCGGATTTTTCGCCGCGCACTGCCATTGTCATGCCGACGGCCGCAACGACTGGACCCTGGAAGAATCGAAGTGAAGGAGACACAAATAAACACAGAGCCGCCAAGGACGCAGAGAAACGCGGAGAAAACTTTCTTTGCGAACCCCGTCGCTTTGCGCTAAAAGACGGGCGTGAGCATGAAATCATCTCCCGTCTCCCGCAGCGGCCGCTTCACCGGCGGTCCCGCCGCCGAGGTCGCCCAGTTCACCGAATCCATCTCTTTTGACTGGCGGCTCTGGCGGCACGACATCCAGGGCTCCATCGCCCACGCGACGGTGCTTCAGAAAATCGGCGTGCTGACCAGGGCTGAACTCGGCGCCATCACCAAAGGCTTGAACCAGATTGGCCGGGAAATCGCCGCCGGAAAATTCAAGTGGAAGCCCGCGCTCGAAGACGTTCACATGAACATCGAGGCGGAACTGACCCGGCGCGTTCCCGCCGGCGCAAAACTGCACACCAGCCGCTCCCGCAACGACCAGGTGGCGCTCGATGTGCGCCTCTGGCTGCGCGACGAAATCACCGCGCTGCTCGGTGAAATCGCCGATCTGCAACGCTCGCTCGTCGCGCTGGGCGAAAAAAACGCCGACGTCATCATTCCCGGCTACACGCATCTGCAACGCGCTCAGCCGGTTTATTTCGCGCATCACCTGCTGGCTTACGTCGAGATGCTGGAGCGCGACTGTGAGCGCCTGTGGGACTGCCATTCGCGCGTGAATGTCTGTCCGCTGGGCAGCGGCGCGATTGCCGGCAGCACGCTGCCGCTCAAGCGGGAATTCGTCGCCAAACTGCTCGGCTTCGTAAACGCCAGCGGCGAAGTTCAACTCACGCAAAATTCCATGGACGCCGTGAGCGACCGCGATTTCATGATTGAATTTGCCGCCGCCGCCGCGTTGCTGGCCGTCCACATTTCGCGGCTGGCCGAGGACGTGATTCTTTGGGTCAGCGCGGAATTCAACTACGTCAAAATCGCCGACGCCTACACCACCGGTTCGTCGCTGATGCCGCAGAAAAAAAACCCCGACATCGCCGAACTCGCGCGCGGCAAGACCGGGCGCGTGGTCGGCAACCTCATGGCGCTGCTCACGCTGCTCAAGGGCCTGCCCATGACCTACAACCGCGATTTGCAGGAGGACAAGGAACGGCTGTTCGACACCGCCGACACCGTGCGCGCCACCACGCGCCTCATGGCTGCGATGCTGCGTAACACGACGGTGAACAAAACCGCGTGCGCGCGGGCCGCGAGCGACCCGGCGTTGCTGGCGACCGATCTCGCGGATTATCTGGTGCGCAAGGGCATCCCCTTCCGGCAGGCGCATCACGCGGTCGGCGCAGTGGTGGCACTGGCGGAAAAAACCGGCAAACCGCTGAACCAGCTTGCCCTCGCCGAATTGCAATCCGTGGACAAAGCCTTTGGACGCGACGCGCTCGGCGTGTTCGATCTGCAACGCGCCATGGCCAAACGCAATCTCACCGGCGCGCCGGGAACGAAGGAAGTGGCGAAACAACTGGCAAGGTGGCGGGAGCAGCTTTCGTAAATTTGACCGGGAAGGATTTGCCAAATACTTGCCAAAGCGGGCTTGCAGAACCGCGTTGGCAGCGTAAATTTAGGCCATGAACGCGATGGTTGATCTGCGCCAGATGTCGGTACCGGACAAACTCCGGCTGATGGAGGAACTCTGGAGCGACCTCTCTCAAAATGAACAGAATCTCACTTCGCCAGAATGGCATGGCGCAGTGTTGGCGCAACGGGAGCGTAAACTTGCCAGCGGCGAAGATGCTCTGCTGGATTGGGAAACTGCCAAACGTCAGTTACGTTCGAAACTTCAGTGAAAATTGTCATCCAGTCGTCGGCGATTGCTGATCTGGCTGACGGGTTTGATTTCTACGAGCACATGGAACCGGGATTGGGCAGCTATTTTCTGGATTGATTGTATTCCGATATTGATTCACTGCAGCTTTATGCCGGCATCCATATAATGCATTTTGGCAAATACCACCGTCTGTTATCAAAACGGTTTCCCTATGCGGTTTACTACCAGATTGCAGAAAACGCAGTGCTTGTCCGCGCGGCGCTGGACCTGCGGCGCGACCCTGAACGGATCAGGCAGCGATTGGGACAATAGCTGACCGCGCCTCCAGAAACTTTTTCAACTCCTCCGCCGCCTTGCCGCCGAAGCCGGAAACTTCCGCGAGCTGCTCGACGGTGGCAAGCTGCATCCGGCGCACCGAGCCGAATTTTTTCAGCAGCGCCGTCTTGCGCCGTTCGCCAATGCCGGGAAATTCGTCCAGCACGCTCTCGGAAATTTTCCGGAGCCGGAGCTGCGCGTTGTAGCTGTTGGCCACGCGATGGCATTCATCGCGGAGCCGCTGCAGGAGTTTAACCGCCGGATGATCGAGGCCCAGCCGCAACGGTTCGCTCTTGTCCGGCAGATAAATTTCCTCGAACTCCTTCGCCAGGCCGATGACGGGGATTTTTTCCAGACCCAGTTTTTTCAGCTCCGCCACCGCCATGCCCAACTGGCCTTTGCCGCCGTCTATCAGAATCAAATCGGGAAACGAGGATGGAAGGTGGAGGTTGGAGGCTGAACTGGCAGCGCGTTTGCCATCTTCCATCCTCGATCCACCCTCCTCGCTGTTAACCGGCAGCCCCCGCCGCACTTTGCGGCTGGTTTCATCCACCAGCTTTTGAAGCTCCTGGGGAATGGCTTCGCCGCCTTCGTCGCTGCGCTCCTGATTTTTGACTTTGGATTCGCTTAACAGCCGTGCATACCGCCGCCGCACCACCTCCGCGATGCAGGCGAAATCGTCCTGACCCTCGACGGTTTTGATTTTAAACCGGCGATAATTCGCGCGGTCGGGCCGGCCATTTTTGAAGCTGACCAGCGACGCCACGGCAAAGGTGCCGCTGATGTTGGAAATGTCGAAACCTTCAATCCGGTGCGGTGCCGCCGGCAGGCCCAAAATGCCGGCCAGTTCCAGCAAATCATTTTGCGGATTGATCGAGAGCGGCAGCGTGTACGGCACGCGCGCAAATTTTTCCGTCCGTTTCCAGGTGTCCTGCAGATCGCGGATGAGGTCGCGCAGGTCGGCGGCTTTTTCGAACTCGTGCGCGGCGGCGGCCTTTTTCATCTCCACTTCCAACTGGTCCTGCATTTCGCGGCACTGGCCTTCGAGAAAATTGCAGGCGGCCACGACCTGTTCGCGATATTGCGCGAGGGTGACATTGCCGACACAGGGCGCGGTGCAGTATTTCAGGTGCGCGTACAGGCAGTGCTTGTAGTCGGCTTCACCCGGTGTGAAGACACGGCAGCCTCGGAGGTTGAACTGCCGCCGGGCCAGCGCCAGCGTGTTGCGCAGCGCGCCGGAATTCACGAACGGCCCGAAATACCGCGCGCCGTCATCTTTTTTCAGGCGCGTGAAGATGAAATTGGGCATGGGGTCGTTCAGGTTGACCTTGAGCATCAGATACCGTTTGTCATCGCGCAGGCTGACATTGAAGCGCGGCTTGAATTCCTTGATGAGCCGGCTTTCGAGCAGCAGCGATTCCGCCTCATTTTTCACGACGTGGACATCGAAATCGTGGACGGCCTCGATGAGCGCGTTGAATTTTAAATCCCAGCCCATGCGCCGCGAGGGATGAAAATATTGGCTGACCCGCTTGCGCAAATCGCGGGCCTTGCCCACATAAATGACCGTGCCGAAGCGGTCCTTGTGCAGGTAAACGCCCGGTTTGTGCGGGACGGTGCCCAGCTTTTTGCGAATGTGTTCCGACGCGGCCATAACCTAAGTTTCACGCAAAGGCGCAAACGTGCAACGGATTTTTCGCCGGACAAAGTGCTTGCCTTGAAATTCAAATCGGCGTATTCCGGGGCAAATCACAAACAAAGCCATGGCTGAAAATCAAACCCAAGCGCCGCCGCCCGTCGAACCGCCGCCCGTCACGCCCGCACCGCCGCCGGCCAGTCCCGGCAGCGATGCGCGCCTGTGGAACATGCTCTGTCATATGAGCGCGCTGGCGGGCTTTATCATTCCCTTTGGCAACATGCTCGGCCCCCTGATCGTCTGGCAGATCAAGAAAAATGAATTTCCATCGGTGGATCTTCACGGCAAGGCCTCGCTGAATTTTCAGATTACGGTGACCATTGCGGCGTTTATCGCGGGCGTGGCCGCCGTCGTGCTTTCATTTGTCTGTGTGGGCTATTTGTTGTTTCCGGTCGTTTTGCTCATTGGCCTTGGCGGGATCGTGTGCGCCATCATTGCGGCCATCAAGGTCAACAACGGCGAGGATTACAAATATCCCTGGAGCCTGGAATTGGTGAAGTAATCGCCGGCAACTTATTTGGATTGGGGATCCTGGCCTTCAGCCTTCTGGCGCAGGTGCCGGTGGACAAAGAAATAATACAGGCCGCCCAGCACCATCGCCGTGCCACCCACCAGCAATACCACCGTGCGCATCTCGCCCTTGGTGATATCCGCGCCGATGGTCACGCCGAGCCAGCAGAGCACCGAACACCACATTGCCGAACCAATGAAGGTGAAAATTGAGAACCTCAAATAATCCATCCGGGCGATGCCGGCGGGAATGCCGACCAGTTGCCGCGCGCCCGGCAGCAGCCGCGCGATGAAGACGCCCGCCGAGCCGTAATGCGCCGACCAGTTTTCCGCCTTTTGGATTTTGTCCGGCGTGATCAAAATATAACGGCCATAGCGCATGAGCAGCGGCCGGCCAGCCAGCCGCGCCAGCCAGTAAACTATCGTCGCCCCCAGCCACGAACCCACCGCGCCCGCGAGAACAATGCCCGGCAGACCGATGGCAATCTTGCCCGAATGCGACCAACTGGCCGCCAGCGGGATGATGCTTTCGCTCGGCAGCGGCAGCACGGAACTTTCCGCCGTCATCAACAGGCCCACGACAAAATAACCGCCGCTTTGGAGCGCGTGCTGATACCAGTCGAGGATGATTTGAAAAAGGTGTCTCATCGGATATAAAAGTGCGCCCGCTAATTACGCGAATTGGCGCGAATTGGAAAGCCGCAAATCACTTTCGCGGATGTTCGTAAAATTTTTGAACCTCTTCGGGCAATGCCGGCTGCGGCCAGACCCAGTCGCGAGCATGCTGCCAATTCCAATGCAATGAGCCCAGCGGCGACGGTTTAACTGGCGAGAAATCCCCGCCGTCATCCACGCCATCCTCGCCCACAGAATAAAGCAGAAATGTGCCGTCAGCGTTTGGACGATACTTCAGAGGTTTCCCGTCATAGGGATCAAGGGGCGCGGTTTGGAAAAATTCCGGCGCGAGTTCGGCCAACGTTTCCGGCCATTGGCCATGTTTCAACTGAAACCGTTTTAGCGCAATTGCCGTAATCACCACACGTCGCGCAGTTTCAATCTGAAGCGTTTTGCGAATCACAGGGCTCATGCCCCAGTTTTCAAAACCGCCTCGAAAATCGGGAATTTTCAGCGCGCTAAAAAAAGCCTCGCCCCGGCTGGTGAAGCCAAGTAACGACAAACGCGATAACATCGCATCGTAATCCGCCTTGTAAAACTGGCTCCGGTTTGTCTCCATCGTTCGGATGGTTTCGAGGATTACTTGAGTGTTTTTGAGCGTGTGCAGTTCCGCCGTATAGCTCCATGATGAACGCCACATGATCTCGGCAATTGCCAGACGTGGACCTTTGGCAAAATCTTCCGGAATATCTGACCACCCCAGGCCAAATGTTTCTATAAATCCCTTATGAGAGTTGCGCGATTCCTGAATGGTCACAGACGTGCAGGCCCGCTCCAATACGAAGGCGTTTTCGGCGTCGCTCAAAAAGTCCATCTGCTCCCAGCCTTTTTGCAAGGCGACAAGTTGTGCGTCGGTGACGTTTGTGGCTTGTAACAATTCCCAGGTAGGCGCAACCGCGATGGTCGCCATGGCTGTCCGAACCAGATGCGAAATCAGCAGCCCTTCCGGCGCATTTTTGTGAACGAGGGCCAGCATGGTAAGAATGTTGGTTGCCGCCGCGCCAATGTCGCCGTTATGCAATTCATAGATCGCAGCGGCATCCAGTTTCTGTGCGGAGCGTTTCAAGGGGGAGAGATGCGGCAGCAATATCCCGACACCTTTTTTGTAATCCAATTGAAAATCCAGTTTGGGTCGCTGCAAGACCTGGTGCAACAATTCGACAGCCGGACGGTTCGCCTCAACCGCCGCGCCAAATGCGTCCCAGGAATTTGTGAAGTCATCACTGCGGGCATCCGGCTGCCTCCAACCAATCATCGCCTTGCCGGGAGCGACCATCTGCATTGCGCGGGGAATATTTTCAAAGCCGGAACCGAACATCCGAAACGCATCCTCTACTGCATTCGCGGAGTTGTCTTCAGGTGCTGCCGGTGGCGGCAGCACCGCGCTGATTTCCAGTTTCTCGCCTTTGTCGCGCAGGAGTTTTTTATATGCTTCCACTTCATTCCGCGGCAGAACGTGCATCGTCACCATCAAGCTTGCGGCCATCAGGATAAGAAAAACTCCAACAGCAAAGAATATTTTCCAGCGTCGTTTCATGATGCGGATTTCCATCCGGTAATTATGCGAATTGGTGCGATTTGGAATGGGAGCCAATCGTAAATCGTAAATCGCCAATCGTAAATTTAAAGAAGGTGTCCCAGCTTCTCCCGCTTCGTTTTTAAATAACGCTCGTTGTGCGGGTTCGGCTTTATTTTGATGGGCACCTGTTCGGTGATTTTCAGTCCGTAGCCCTTCAAGCCGACGACCTTTTTGGGATTGTTCGTGAGCAGGCGGATGGTTTTCAGGCCAAGGTCCACGAGAATTTGCGCGCCCAGGCCGTATTCGCGCAGGTCCATGCCGTAGCCGAGTTTCAGGTTGGCCTCGACGGTGTCGAGCCCCTGCTCCTGCAATTTGTAGGCCTTGATTTTGGGCGCCAGGCCGATGCCGCGGCCCTCCTGCCGCATGTAAAGAATCACTCCACACCCCATGTCAGCCACCTGGCGCATGGCCTGATGCAGTTGCGGGCCGCAATCGCAACGGCGCGAACCAAACACGTCGCCAGTGAGGCATTCGCTGTGGACGCGCACCAGCACGTCCCGCTTGCCGGCAACTTCGCCGCGCACCAGCGCGAGGTGATACTGGCCGTCCAGCGTGGAACGGTAGAGGTGCAGATCAAAATCGCCATAGTCCGTGGGCAGCTTGACGACCTCGATGCGTTCAATGAGTTTTTCCCGCGTGCGGCGAAATTCGATCAGATCGGCGATGGAGCAAATTTTTAATTTATGTTTCCGGGCGAATTTAAACAGCGCCGGCAATCGCGCCATGGTGCCGTCGTCGTTCACAATTTCGGCCAGCACCCCGGCGGGCCGCGAGCCGGCCAGGCGCGCGAGGTCAATGGCCGCCTCGGTGTGGCCGGCCCGGCGCAACACGCCGCCTTCGCGATAGCGCAACGGAAAGATGTGGCCGGGGCGCACCAGATCATCATGCCGCGTTTTGGGGTTGGCCAGCAGTTGAATCGTGCGGGCGCGGTCGGCGGCGGAAATGCCGGTGCTGACGCCGCGCGCGGCGTCCACGGAAATGGTGTAAGCCGTGCGCATCCGTTCCAGGTTTTGCTGCGTCATCAGCGGCAGTTCCAGCCGGTCGAGGTCGCCGCCTTCCATGGGCACACAAATGACGCCGGAAGTATAGCGCACCATGAAGCTGATGTTTTTGGCCGTGGCCTTTTCCGCGGCGAGGATCAGGTCGCCCTCATTTTCGCGGTCGGCATCGTCCACGACGACAACCAGCTTGCCTTTGTGCAGGTCGGCGACGACGGATGGGATGGAATCGAAGTTGTTTTTCATTCTGCGAAATCATTTTAGCTGTCGCAGCGGGCAATGTCACCCCATTCGTAAGTCAGGCTATTCATAAGATTTATCAGCAGCATGACGTTTTTTGTTTGTGATGGGGAAAGAATCTTAATAAGATGACTCAAGTCTTATCAAAGATTACCCGACGAGGAGTGGAGGCGTCGTTATACATAAATGACATCCGGCACCCCAAATAAAACCAGCGGCAGCGTCGAGGGAATCCCTCCCGAGGTGCAGGCTCATGTTCAGCATAATCTCCAGCGGCTCGACCAGTTGGCCAACCTCGGCCTTTTTTCCGCGAACATTGCCCATGAAATCAAGAACGGCCTGGTGGCCATCAACACCTTTTGCGAAGTCTTGCTGGAAAAAAGTGAAAACCGCGAAATGGCCGAAGTCGTGCGCCGTGAATTGAAGCGGATTGACGGGCTGGTGACCCAGATGCTGCGGCTGGCCGCGTCCAAGCCGGCGGCGCTGGCGCCAGTGAACGTACACACCCTGCTGGATCTGTCCATGCGCCTGCTGGAATATCAGATGAGCGGCCGGATGATCACCGTCCGGCGCGATTATCGGGCGGCCTCCGAAATGGTCAAGGGCGATGAATCGCGCCTGCAACAGGCGTTCATGAACCTGCTGCTGAACGCGGTCGAGGCGATGGGCCAGGGCGGCGAACTGACGGCCACGACGGAAACCGTCGCGGGCCGGGTAAAAATTTCCATCCGCGACACCGGCACGGGCATCCCGGCGGAAAATTTCGGACACATTTTCGAGACTTTTTTCACGACCAAAAAATACGGCACGGGACTCGGCCTGGCCATCACCCGGCGCGTGGTGGAGGAACATCACGGTGAGATTGAAGTCCAGAGCGAAGTCGGCCGTGGTTCGACTTTCATCATTCTACTGCCCCACGTGTGAGGTGGGCGCGCCCTGCCCAGGCCTTAATTTTCACGGGCAATTCGTTGATGGCCCCCAGCTTCGCTTTTGCGCGTTGTTGTAGCGTTGAGCCTGCGGCTCAACCGGTTTCACCCCCCGGCTGAACATTTCAGCCGTAAACGGGATTATTCGCCCACCAGACGGGAAGTGCTCAGGGCATCTTCGCCCACCCGCGTGGCCGGGACGGCCTTGAGCGAGAGGGAGAACGCGACGGTGAAATCCGTCGGAATGCCGGAATTGGCCTCCGCCCGGAAGGTCAGCGCGGCGGTCCAGCTTCGGAGATCGCGGAAGATGGTGTAGGCCTGTTCCTGCAGCGTGCCCGTCTGCGCGTTGAACGTGTGTGTGGCGCGCAGGCCCCAGTTGTCATCCAGCCGGTAATAGTAGGTGCTGGAGATGAAATTATTTTCCACGGGGCTGATAAAGCCGCTGCGCAAATACCAGTGGCTGATGCCCCAGCTCCAGCGGTCGTTGGGGGTGAACGTCACCTGATGAAACGCGAGATTCAGGTTGCCGCCGTCAATGTCATAACGCACCGCTGATTCAAACGTCAACCACGTGCGCGGGCGGAACGAAAAAGCGGAATACAAATCATTCAGGCTGCTCTGGCCGGGCATCGGATCCAGCCGCCAGTCCATGAGGAGGTTCCAGTTTACCAGGTCCTCAAGCTGGCCGTCGCGCTTGGTCTGCAAAATATTTCGCAGGCCGAAGCGGACCACGTTCATCGTGTCAATCGAGTCAATGCTGTTGTAATCGGGGAAATTCACCGGCAACAGCATGAGCGAGGGAAGCGCCGAATCGAACTGCGGCAGTTGCGACGGCGGCACGCTGGGGTCGGGAACAAACACATAGTTGGCCGAAGGCTCGATAATGTGGCGCAGGCCGTCCACTTGCAGGAATGAATTCGTGGCGTCGGCCCAGAGTTGCGAAGCCTTGAAGGACACCTCGACGCCGGTGTTGAACACCTCGCGGTAAACGTCGCTGTTGGGCATGCCGTTGGTGATGTTCTGGCTGCTGTAATACGTGAGCCGGCCGCCGACCCGCGGCGTCACGTTGAGGAAGTTGAAAAAGGTCCACGGCATCGTGACCTGGTGATAGGTGTCGGCGCGGGCGTCATAGGCGGAATAAATGCCGTTGGTGCCGGGATACAGCCCGTTGGTTGCGTTGGCGTCCCAGGCGCGATACCAGCCCACGGAGCTTTCGCTGTCATAATAAAGGGGCGTGTCGAAAATTTGCTGGTTGAAGCCGGTGAGTTTCACGTCCGGCAGACGTTCAACCTGGCTGAAGAAACTGTTTATTCGCGGCGTGGCGAGCCCGTCCAGGCTCCAGTTGTCCCAGTATTTATTGGCCTCGACGAACGTGTTCGGCTGCGGATTCTGGGTGTAGTAGCCTTCAAAATAATCGTACATCACCAGCGGATCGCTCTGGTAATTGATCTGCGCCTTCAAATTCAGATTCGTCGCGGGAGTCGCCTGCCACTCCGTATAAAAGCGCTGGCGGTTGTTCGGAATCTTGCCATAGGCCGGATACACGTTGGTGCTGTAGTTCGGATCGGTGTCGTACTGGTAATAATATTTGATCGTCGCATTGCCCCACTGGCCCAGATGCAGATTCACATCCGGCCCGGCGCCCGGTCCCCGCAGGGCGCGGTAATCCACATGGATTTTTCCATCCGCCGTGTCGCCGAGAAACCAGTTGTAAGTGTTCAGCGCGTAGCCGCCGTACCGGCTGCGGTAGCCGGGGGTGGTCGTGAAGTTGTTCGCGCGCGGACCGAGGTTGCGCTCATAATAGGGAAAATAAAACACCGGCACGCCTTCGACATACACCACGGCGTTCCACATCTCCACCGACTTGCCGGGGATGATCCGGATGGTGCTCGCGCGCACCACATACTCCGGGTCGGCGTAGTCATCCGTGGTGACATACGCCCGGTGCGCGAGGTAAACCCGGTTGGTGGTATTGCCCGTCAGGCCCGTGCCGCCGGCAAAGACCGGCAGGTGTCCCGTCCGGAACTGTTCGCTGGTCATCACATGCGTCCTGAAATTGTAGTGGATGTGTTCACCCACCCAGAGCATGTCGGCGGACTCAATGCGCACGTTGCCATCGGCATCCACCTCGCCGGTCTTGGTGTTGACGAAGGCGTTGTCCGCTGTCATCACTGCGGCGCCGTGATTGTAATTGATATAAATGCCGTTGGTGCCCGTCGCCGTGCCGTTGGCGAAGTCGTACTGGACGTCGCCTTGAACCGTGCCGGGGAGAACCTCGCTTAACTTCTTCACCACCCAATCCTCGTCGTCCTGGGCAAAAATAGCCGGCGCAAAGATCGCGGCGCAGATCACGAGCGCTAGAATGACGGGGAATTTTGGCATCTGACGCGGCCAATTAAACAGAATACGCTCTGCCTGCCAAGCGAGTTTTCTCGCCGTGTCGTGTAGTTTTCAAAAGGAGACTTTTCTGTGCGGTCAAAAGGAGACAGGGTTAAAAGACCGGACAATGGAGCAAGATGATGGGTTTAGCTTTTGGATCTGGGGCATGTTGAAGGAAA
>Ga0181520_10004781_pt1 | contig 22281 bp, 20 predicted proteins | sample PEATcosm2014_Bin_29_FD_132451 | JGI IMG/M metagenome (GOLD analysis project Ga0181520, IMG submission 132451) | Peatland microbial communities from MTU Mesocosm Facility, Houghton, MI, USA - PEATcosm2014_Bin02_30_metaG | ecosystem: Environmental > Terrestrial > Soil > Wetlands > Peat | place...
CCGAGCGCCTCCTCTCCCGCCTTCTCCGCCTCCTCCGGCGCGACCCAGCGGAAGCCCGGCATTTGATGCCGTCCCCAGGTGAACTGCCGCTTGGCGTAGCGGCGGGTGTCGCGCTTGGCGATCTCGGCCGCTTCGGCGAGCGTCAGCGCGCCGCGCAGGTGCGCCATCAGCGGCGGCGCGCCGAGGGCGCGCATCGCCGGCAGCGCCGGATCGAGGCCGCGCCGCATCAGCGCGGCGGCTTCCGTGAGCGCGCCCGCTTCGAGCATCGCCTCGAAGCGCGCGTCGATCCGCGCGTTGAGGGCGTCGCGCTCCGGCGCGACGAACAGGCCGGCCCATTCGCCCGACGCAAGCGCCGGCGCCTCGCGCGCGCCGTGGAAGGCGGCGAACGGGCGCCCGGTCGCGGCGAGCACCTCCAGCGCCCGCAGCACGCGCTGGCGGTCGCTTGGGCGCAGGCGCGCCGCCGTCAGCGGATCGTCGCGGGCGAGCGCGGCGTGCAGCTCCGGCGTTGGCCGCCCCTGGGCTTCGCCGCGCACGCGCTGGCGGACGTCGTCGGCGACCCGCGGGATGTCGGAAAGGCCGTCGGTGAGGGCGCGAAAGTAGAGGCCGGTGCCGCCGACGAACAGGAGCGGCCCGGCGCCTTCGGGCGTCTCGGCGAGGATTTGGCGCGCGCGCGCGAGCCAGCGCCCGACGGAAAAATTCTCCGCCGCGTCGACCTCGCCGAACAGAAGCTGCGGCGCGCGCCGTTCGTCGGCCTCGCTCGGGCGCGCGGTCAAGACGCGCAGGTCGCGGTAGACCTGCATCGCGTCGGCGTTGACGATCGTCCCGCCATGCCGTTCGGCGAGCGCGAGCGCGACCGCGGACTTGCCGCTCGCGGTCGGGCCGGCGATGAGAAGCGCGCGAATCATCCCGCATTCCCCGTCCGGCGTTCGCCGCGACGCTCCGGCGCGCTTCAATCCAGCAGGTGGCTGACCAGGCCGTCGGCGAGCTTCGGCTCGAACCAGGTCGATTTCGGCGGCATGATCGCGCCGGCGTCGGCGACCGCCATCAGGTCGCTCATCTCGGTCGGGTAGAGCGCGAAGGCGACGGCGAAAGCGCCGGAGTCGACCAGCCGCTCCAGCTCGCTTAAGCCCCGGCCGCCGCCGACGAAGTCGATGCGCTTGTCGCGACGCGGATCGACGACGCCGAACACCGGCTCGATGACGTTCTTGGCCAGCAGCGTCACCGGCAGCCGCGCCGTCGGGTCGGCGCTCTGCGCGGCTTCGGCGGCGATCTCGGGCTTGAGCGCGAGACGGCGCCAGCGCCCGTCGAGATACATGCCGACCTCGTCGGCGCGCGTCGGGCGCGCCGGCTGGTCGGAGGGCTCGATCGCGTAGCGGCGCCCGATCTCGCGCAGAACCTCGTCCGGCGTCTTGCCGTTCAAGTCGCGCAGCGCGCGGTTGTAATCGAGAATCGTCATCTCGCGGGCGGGCAGCAGCACGGCGAGGAAATAGCCGTTCCTGTCGCCGCGCGCCTCGGCGACGCGCAACGCCGCGGCGGTGCGGTGGTGGCCGTCGGCGATATAGAGCGCCGGGAGCGCTTCGAACGCGCGCGTGAGCGCGGCGATGGTCGCGTCGTCGTCGATCGCCCAAAGCTGGTGGCGCACGCCGTCGTCGTCGGCGACGTCGACCGCCGGCGTTTGCGCGGCCGCGCGCGCGAGCAGGGCGTCGATCTCGGGGGCGTCGCGATAGGCGAGCATGGCCGAGCCGGTCTGCGCGTCGACCGCCGCGATCTGGCGCACGCGGTCGTCTTCCTTCGCCGTCGTCGTCAGCTCGTGCTTGCGGATGCGATTTTCGGCGTAGGCGGCGATCGAGGCCACCGCCGCGAGGCCGGTCTCGACGCGGCCGCGCCAGGTGAGGCGGTAGGCGTAGTAGCAGGGCTTGGAATCGCGCGCGAGCGCGCCGGCGGCGATCATGCGGCGAAAATTCTCGCCGGCCTTGGCGTAGACCGCGGCGTCGTAAGGATCGATCGCGGGATCAAGATCGATCTCGGCCTTGGAGACGTGCAGGAAGCTCCACGGCTTGCCCTTCGCGCGATCGCGCGCCTCCGGGCTCGAAAGCACGTCGTAGGGGGGGGCGAGAACCTCGGCCGCGCGTCCCGGCGCGGGCCGCAAGGCGCGAAAGGGCTTTATCAGAGACAAGGGCGCTCTCTTTCATGAGGCGTCGACCGACGTTCTCCCCATCGCCGTCGACGGGAGCGAACATCTGACGTGGATTTGGCGTTCTGACAAGCCGGCGGGCGAGGGCGCGCTGCAGACGCGGTCGATCGCCGCGTCAGGCGCGGGTCGACGACCGCGCCTGCAAATCCGCGCCGGCGAGCCTCTACGGCGTCGGCCCGCGCAACGCGGCGAGGCCGCCGGCCGGCGCGGGCGGCGCGCCGGGCAAGAAGGCGTCGTAGACCAGGTCGCCGTAAGGGTTGGGCGAGTCGCGCCACAGGTCGGGCGCGGTCAGCAGCGAGGCGACGCGGAAAACCGCCTTCGGCGCGACGACGGGCGCCGCCGCGGCGGCAGCGGCGACCGCGTTCGTGCGCGTCGCCGTCGACCGTCCGTCGGCGGCGGCGACGACCGCGGCCATTGGTCGCGCGGGCGGCAGCGGCGGCAGCGACGCCGCGAGCTGGGCGGCTCGGGCGAGCGCCGCCGTCCTTTCCGGCGGCTCGGGCGGCGCGACCGGATCGGCGAGCGCCAGCGCTTCCGGCGGCGTCTCGGCGAGGCCGCGGGTGATCGCTCCGGGCAGGCGGCCGCGCCGGATCAGCGCCGCGATCAAGTCGCTCTGGTCGGCGTCCGCGGCAGCCTGCGCCGCGATGGCGAACTCGGCCGGCCGCGGCGGCGGCGTCGGCGCGTCGAACAGCGCCAGCTGCGCGGCGAGGATATCGGCGGGCTTGCGCGGCGGCAGCGGGGCGATGAACTCGTCCGCGGCGGCGTCGTCGGACGCGGCCGCCGGGCTCGCGTCGGTCTTGGTCGCCGAATCGGCGGAGGCGACGACCTGCGGCGTCGGCTGCGGCGCCGGCGCCGCGGCGGCGAGGGCCAGCCTGGCGCCGCCCCGCCCGGGCGGCGGCGCGGCCTCCGCGCCGTCGGCTTCCTCGGCGTCGTCGGCGCCGCCGCCGCGGTCGCCGAACAGCCAGGCGAAGAAACCGGGCTTGGCGTTGTCCGCGCTGGCGACCCGCACTTCGCCGCCGCGCGCCTCGATCTCGGCGCGCGCCTGCTCGAATCCCGGCATCGGCTGGCCGTCGGCGGGGATGAACACCGTCTTGCCGTCGGGGAACAGCCGCGTCAGCGCCACGCGGCTCATGCGCGGCCAATAGCGCACGTCGCCGCTGTCGATGTGCACCCAGGGCGTGAGCCCGCTCGGGTAGAAGCCGACGCCGCCGGCCTGCATGCGCATGGCGACGTCGCGGATGGTGGCGGTGTCGACATCGAGGAAATGGGCGTCGATCGCCTTGCCTTCCATATGCTGGGAGTATTTGGCGACTTGCCGCGAGCGGCGGCGCAGCATGGCGTTGGTGTGCGGCGAGCGATAGCCCGAGAGCACGTCAATCGGCTGGGTCGAGCCCGATTCGCGGTAGACCTCCCAGACGATGTCGAACAGCTTCGGGTCCATCTTGGTCGGCTCGTTGAGCCGCCAGTCGCGCAGGAACCAGTTGAGCTTCTCGATCGTCGGCGGGTCGTAGACGCCGTCGACCATGTAGGTGAACGAGCCGGACTCGTTGGTGTGGCCGTTGCAAAGGACGATGGTGCGCGTGTCGCCGTTGGCGATCGCCGATTCGGTCGAGTTGGGGACCGCCGCGAGGCCGAAGCCGACGAGCGCAACCGGAGCGAGCGCGCGAGTCAGCGCTCTCCTGCGCCTCTTGGGACCGCCGCTGGCGCGATCAGACGGCAACCGACCCTTCCCCTCCGCGTCGCCAGCCCAATCCCCCCGCCGAAAGCGGCGCTCCCACAAGGCGGCCGCTTCGGGGATTTCTCGCGTTGTGGCGTCATCTCTGTGTCTCGATGGGCACAGATCGCGAGAAAAGATATGCTCGCGTCTATAACCGCTTAACCGTACCGTATCAATCTTGACTCGTGCGCGCGAACGTGCCTGCGACGCGCCGGGCGATGCCATAGACGTCCTCCCGGTCTTGCAACGCGCCGCTCTCGTCGACGAACTCGGTGAAGTACTCGAGATGGATGGGGATGGCGCGCGGCAGCGGGATGGTCCGCTCGGCGCCGCCGAACAGGGATTGCAGCCGCGCCGCCGTCCAGCCCGAGGCGGCCCCGCCCATCACCAGCTCGGCGAGCCGCATCGGCGCCTCGAGGCGCACGCAGCCGTGGCTGAACGCGCGCCGCGGCGCGGCGAACAAGCCGCGCGCCGGCGTGTCGTGAAGGTAGACGGCGTATGGGTTGGGGAACATGAAGATCAGGCGCCCGAGCGCGTTGCCTTCCCCCGGCGGCTGATTCACCACCAGGCGATCGCCGACGCGAGTCGCCTGGTAGCCGAGCCGCGCGAGATAGTCGGGGTCCTGGGCGAGGCGGGGCGCAAGCTCCTTGCGCACGATCGAATCCGGCACGCGCCAGATCGGATTGACCAGGATGTAGCGCATTTCGTTGGAGAAAATTGGCGTCGGGGTGTCCGGTTTGCCGACGATGACGCGCGCCCGATGGATGAGATCGTCGCCGCTCATCACCCTCAGCGAATAGTCGGGGATGTTGATCTCGATCCGCTGGTCGCCCATCGCGCGCGGCTCCCAGCGCCACATCTCCATGTTGGCGAGGATCATCGCCACGCGGCGGGCGGGCGCGGCCGCCGGCGTCGGCGCTGCGGCTTCCGCAACGGAAGCGACGTCGCCCGAGAGCGCCGCGGCGGTCGCGGGCGTCAACGCGCCGTTGGGCGGCAGGCCGTGGGCGCGCTGGAAAGCCTGCACCGCCGCCGCGATCGGCAGGTCGTAAAGGTCGGCGTTGGGCGCGTTGGGGTCGAGGCCGAGGCGCGCGCGCACCGTCGGCACGCGCGCGTCGACCATGCCGAGGCCGAGGCTCGGGCCGCCGGGAATGATCGCCGCGCGGGAAAGCGGCGGGCGCGGCGCCGGCCGTGGGTCCACCGCCGCCGTCTCCGCGCGCGCGCGCGACAATTGGTCGCGTAGGTCGCGGTAGCCTTTTTGCTGTGGATTGAACCCCTGAAGCGTCGCGTCCGGGTCGTCGGCGCCGGCGAGCGCCGCGAGCGCGAAGCCGGGGTCGGCCACCTCCGGCCGATCGCCGATCAGGGGCGAGATCCGCGAGGGGTCGACGCGCGACCCGCTCGCCTGCATCGCATAGGCGACGATCGCGGCGGAGATCGTCGTCTCGGCCTCGGCGAGGCGCTCGGGCGCGAGGCCGGCGAGCGGCGAAGCGGGAAGGGCGAAGCCGGAAAGGTCGAGCCCGTCCTCGCCGGCGCGCGCGAGGCGGGCGAGGACCGCTTCGGCGCGCGCGGTCAGGCCGCCCGCGTCGGTCCAGATCGACGCATAGTCGCGCGCCGCATAGAACGCCTGGATCGCCTGGCGCGCCGCGCGCCAGTCGCCGGCGCCGATCGGATTGGCGCGGTCGCGCTCGGCGAGGAGGGCGGCGAGCGCCTTCTCGACCGCCGCCGGCGTCGGCGCGAGGGCGGGAAGCGGCGCGGGCGCCGGCGGGACGGCCTCGGAGGGCTCGATCAGGCTCGCGGGCGAGAGGCCGGATTGAAGCGCGCGGCGCGCCGCTTCGAGGGGGTCGAGGCGCGACGCGGGCGCGGCCAGTCGCAGCGCGGCGGGAAATTCGCCGAAGGCGGGCGCGGCCGGCTCGACCAACGGCGCGCCGGCGGCGGGCGCGGCGAGCCCGATCGCCGCCGCGAGTGCGAAGAGCAGCGGCCGCGGCGTCGCGGCGTCGGCGCGCGACGCGCCGACCAGGCGGCGAGAATTCATCCGGTTCGTCCTCCCGTCTGAACGAGCCATGGAAAACCATCCTAGACGCGATTCGCCGCGGCGCGCGAGCCTTTCAGGCCGCCGCCTCGCCGGCGACCTCTGCGGCGATGCCGATCTCCTTCATCTTCCGGTAGAGCGTCGAGCGGCCAATGCCGAGCTTGCGCGCCATCAGCGAAATCTGGCCGTGGTAATGGGCGAAGGCGAAGCGGATCGCCTCCGCCTCGACGTCGTCGATCTTGCGCACGTCGCCGCTGTCGTCGATCAGCCGCAGGATGTGGGGATCGCGCGGGTCGAAGCTCGGCGTCTCCAGGCTTTCGGCTAGGGCGGGCGCGCTTTCGGGGCGCGGCGGCGGCGCCGGGGGGATGCGCACGTCGAAGCCTGTGACCTGCGCCGCGATCTGCGGAAATTCGGCGACCGTCAGCTCGTCGCCGTCGGCGAGCACCACGGCGCGGAACACCGCGTTTTCGAGCTGGCGCACGTTGCCGGGCCAGTCGTAGGCGGCGAGCAGCTCGTAGGCGTCTTTGGCGATGCCGCGGATGCGCTTGCCCTCCTCGACGCTGAAGCGGGCGAGGAAGCTGCGCGCCAGATCGGGAATGTCGGCGGCGCGGGCGCGCAAGGGGGGGATGGAGATCGGGAAGACGTTGAGGCGGTAGAACAAGTCTTCGCGGAAGCGGCCGCGCTTGACCAGCTCGATGAGGTTCTGATTGGTCGCCGACACCAGGCGGAAGTCGACCTTGGTCGGTCGGCGCGCGCCGACCGGATCGATCTCGCCGTCCTGCAGCGCGCGCAAGACCTTCACCTGGGCGTCGGGGGGCAGCTCGCCGATCTCGTCGAGGAACAGCGTGCCGCTGTTCGCTTCGACGAACTTGCCGACGTGTTTTTCGGTGGCGCCGGTGAAGGCGCCCTTCTCGTGGCCGAACAGGATCGATTCGACCAGGTTCTCCGGCAGCGCGCCGCAGTTGACGGTGACGAAGGGGCGGCCGCGCCGCTCCGAGGCGCCTTGGATGGCGCGCGCCAAGAGCTCCTTGCCGACGCCCGATTCGCCCTCGATCAGGACGGGAATGTTCGACTTGGCCGCGCGCTCGGCGAGGCGGACGGTGCGCGCCATGCTGTCGACTTTGCTGACGATATCGCGGAAGGTCAGCTCGTTCGCCTGGCGGCGGCTGGCGCGCCTGAGCTCGCCCTCCAGCGCGTCGACGCGCAGCGCGTTCTTGATCGACACCTGCAGCCGCTCGGCGCCGACCGGCTTGACCACGAAGTCGAGCGCGCCGGCGCGCATCGCCGAGATCACCGCCTCGATCGAGCCGTGGGCGGTCTGGACGATCGCCGGAATGGCGAGCTCGCGCTGGCGCATGCGGGTCAGCACCCCCATGCCGTCGAGGTCGGGCATCACCAGGTCGAGCACGACCAGGTCGACCGGCGGCCGATCGGCCGCCTCCATCCGCGCCAAGCCCGCCTCGCCCGATTCGGCCGTCTCCGCCTCGTAACCGAATCGACGCGCCATCGCCTCGAGCAGGCGGCGTTGAACGGGATCGTCGTCGATTATGAGGATCAGAGCGGCCATGTCGGTCCTGAAAGTCGCGGCCGTCTCGGGTCGCCCTGCGCCCGACAGTCGGACATCACGGTAAATGTCGTGTTAATGACGTCCCGATTTGGCGCGCTAGCCGCCCATCGCCGACGCGTTGAAGCCGCACCGGCGTTGGGCGATAGTGCGGCGTTTCTAGCGAGGAGCCGATGCACATGAACGATCTCGGGCGCCTTCCCCTGCGCGAAGTCCGCGCCGCCGCCGGAGGCGACAAGCACGGCGCGAGCCGGCCGGATCTCGGCGACCTGCCGCAATGGCGGCTCGAGGACCTCTACGAAGGCATGGACTCGCCGCGCTTCGCCGCCGATCTCGCCCGCGCCGCCGCCGACGCGGCGGCCTTCGCCGCCGCCTATCGCGGCAAGCTCGCCGAGATCGCCGCCGGCGCCGACGCCGGAAAGCGCTTGTTCGAAGCGGTGAGCGCCTACGAAGCGCTGGAGGACCTGATCTCGCGAATCATGTCCTACGCTTCGCTGCTTTACGCCGGCGACACCAGCGACGTCGCGCGCGGCAAGTTCTATGGCGACGCGCAGGAGAAGGTCACCGCGCTCGCCGGCGAGCTGTTGTTCTTCGAGCTCGAGCTCAACCGCCTCGACGACGCGCAGGTCGAAAAGGCGCTCAGCGGTTCGACGCTCGCCCACTATCGGCCGTGGCTCGAAGACATCCGCAAGGAGCGGCCCCACCAGCTCCCCGACGAGATCGAACGGCTGTTTCTGGAAAAGTCGGTGTCGGGCGTCGCCGCGTGGAACCGCCTGTTCGACGACACCGTCGCCTCGCTGCGTTTCTCCTGCCAGGGCGAGGAGCTGACGCTCGAGCCTTTGCTCGCGCGGATGCAGGACCCCGACGCCAAGAAGCGCGAGGCCGCCGCCCACGCGCTCGCCGCGACGCTCGGCGCCAATCTCAGGCTGTTCGCCCTCATCTTCAACACGCTCGCCAAGGACAAGGAGATCTCCGACCGCTGGCGCAAGTTCGCCGACGTCGCCGATTCGCGCCACCTCGCCAACCGCGTCGAGCGCGAAGTGGTCGAGGCGCTGGCGGCGGCGGTCGGCGCCGCCTATCCGCGGCTGTCGCACCGCTACTACGCGTTGAAGGCGCGCTGGTTCGGCAAGGCGCGGCTCGACCACTGGGATCGCAACGCGCCGCTGCCCGACGCGCCGACGCGCGTCTTCTCGTGGGACGCGGCGCGCGACAAGGTGCTCGGCGCCTACGGCGACTTCTCGCCCAAGATGGCCGACATCGCTCGCCGCTTCTTCGACGAGGGCTGGATCGACGCGCCGACCCGGCCGGGCAAGACGCCCGGCGCCTTCGCCCATCCGGTCACGCCCTCGGCCCACCCCTACGTGCTGCTCAACTACCTGGGCAAGCCGCGCGACGTGATGACGCTCGCCCACGAGCTCGGGCACGGCGTGCATCAGGTTCTCGCCGCGCCCAACGGCGCCTTGATGGCGCAAACGCCGCTGACGCTGGCCGAGACCGCCTCGGTGTTCGGCGAGATGCTGACCTTTCGCGCGCTGCTCGCCGGCGCCGACGACCCGGCCGCGCGCAAGGCTCTGCTCGCCTCCAAGGTCGAGGACATGCTCAACACCGTGGTCAGGCAGATCGCCTTCTACCAGTTCGAGCGCAAGGTTCACCTCGACCGCAAGGCGGGCGAGCTGACCGCCGAGACGATCTCGGCCCACTGGATGAGCGTGCAGTCCGAAAGCCTCGGCCCGGCGATCGCGCTCGGGCCCGGCTACGAGACCTACTGGGCCTATATCGGCCATTTCATCCATTCGCCGTTCTACGTCTACGCCTATGCGTTCGGCGATTGCCTGGTGAATTCGCTCTACGGCGTCTACGAGCGGGCGAGCGAAGGCTTCGCCGAGCGCTACCTCGCGATGCTGGCGGCGGGCGGCTCCAAGCATCACTCCGAGCTGCTCGCTCCCTTCGGCCTCGACGCCCGCGACCCGGCGTTCTGGGACATCGGGCTGGGGCTGATCGAACGCATGATCGACGAGCTGGAGGCGTTGGGCTGAGCGGCGCGCGATTGTTGAAAGCCGCCGGCGCGCCCCCTCGCGCGCCGGCTGGGACGATCGGCCGCGACCGCTTCACGGGGGGGCATCGTAAATTTTAATTATCGAGAAACCAATCACCTTTAGGACTAATTCTGCGACCGACGGGGGCCGCCCTCGCCGGGCGGTCGCTGAGGCATGAAGCCGCTCGCTCGCGTCGGCCCTGGCGCCGACATGCCTTCACATTCGCATTCGACCGTTTCGGTCTGACCGTCGCCGTCGAGCGCCGCCGCGGCTCGGCGCGCAGGTCGCGCCGGAGGTCGAGCCCAGACGTTTTTTTTCGCTCGCCTCGAAAGGCCGCGCCATGCCGATTTTCCGATTGCTCGCCATTTTCTCGTCCGAAGCGCCGTTTGGCGCGGGCCGCGGCCCGCGCGCCGCGGCCCGCCCGACGGCGCGGGCGTCGACGGCCGGCGAGGGGAGGGCCGCATGACGGCGAACCCGTCCTCACGGCGTCGACGGCCCCGAAAAGGCCAGTCGGCCAAAGCCGCGTACTACCCCAAGGTGGATCTGACGGGGGTGGCGCGCATCGGCGACGAAAACGAGGCGCGCCTCGTCGAGGAGGAGGAAATCGCCTCGCCGGAGGCTTGCGACGCTGTCGAGGCCGCGCCGCCGCCGAGCGAAGCGGACGAAGCCTTGATCGCGCCCGAGGGTCTCGATTCAGGCCAAGAGGCGCCGCCGGCCGAGGCCGACGCGCCGGCGGACACGATCGTGGCGGCGCCGCCGTCGACGTCGCGCGACGCCGAGAGGGCGGCCGTCATGCTGCCCGAATGCCTCGACCTTCCCGCCGCGACGCCGCTCGCAAAGACGCTGCTCGAGCGTCGAGGCGCGCCGATCGTTCTCGACGCCACGCCGGTGCGCCAGGTCGGCGCCCAGTGCGTTCAGGTGTTGCTGTCGGCGCGGCGGACTTGGGACGCCGACGGGCTTTCGCTTTCGATAATCAATTTCCCGCCCCGGATGATCGAGGACCTGCGACTCCTCGGCTTTGACGCGGCGACCTTCGCCAGTGGAGTGACGCCACGATGAGCATGACGATTCTGACCGTCGACGATTCCCGCACAATGCGCGACATGCTGAAGGTCGCGCTGACCGAAGCCGGCTTCCGCGTCGTTCAGGCGGTCGACGGAATGCACGGCCTCGAGGTGCTGCAGCAAGAAGCGCCGCGGGTCATTATCACCGACATCAACATGCCGAAGCTCGACGGCTTCGGCTTCATCCAGAACGTCCGCAAGGACCAGCGGTTCCTCGGCATCCCGATCCTGGTGCTGACCACCGAGAGCTCGCAAGAAAAGAAGAACATCGCGCGCCGCGCCGGCGCGACGGGCTGGATCGTCAAGCCGTTCGATTCGGTCAAGCTGGTCGACGTCGTGCGTCGGGTGGCGGCTTAACTCGCTTAGGGAATCTTCGAATGGACACGATGGCCGCAATTCGGGAGACCTTCTTCCAGGAGTGCGATGAGCAGCTCGCGGAGCTCGAGGTCGGCCTGGAGGCGATGGAGTCGGGCGCCGCCGACGCGGAGACGATCAACGCGGTGTTCCGCGCGGTGCATTCCATCAAGGGCGGCGCCGGCGCGTTCAAGCTCGACCGGCTGGTGCGTTTCGCCCACACGTTCGAAACGACGCTCGACCTTATCCGCGGCGGCCAGCTCGCGCCGAGCGTTCCGCTGCTCAAGACGATGTTGCGCGCCGCTGACGTTCTCGCCGACCTGGTCAAGGCGTCGCGCAACAACGATCCGGTGGACGAAGCGCGCATGGAGACGTTGATCGGCGAGCTGAAGAGCGCCTGCGGCGTGCCCGCGCCGGCCGCTCCGACGCCGGTCGTTCTGACGCCGAACTTCGATCCGCCGACGGCTGACGACGAGCCGATCGACTTCACGCCGACGATGATCTCGATCGACGACGAGCCGGCGCCCGCCGTCCCGCAGACCCAGCTCTACGTCATCCAATTCACGCCGCGGCCGGAGCTCTATCGCAAGGGCAACGAGACAACGCGCCTGCTGCGCGAGCTCGCGCGTCTGGGCGAGGTCACGGTCGTTTGCGACTCGAAGTCGCTGCCGTCGCTCGAACAGCTCGATCCCGAGGGGGCCTATCTGTCGTGGCGCGCCGAGCTGTCGAGCGACGAAAGCTTGACGACGGTTGAGGAGGTGTTCGAGTTCGTCGTCGACGATTGCGAGCTCGAAATCGAGGCGCGCGCCGCCGCGCCGCAGCCGACGCCCGCCGCACCGCCGGCCCCGACGGCTGAGGCGGCCCCGGCGGCTGAGGCGCCGGCGCCGGTTTCGTCGCCGCCGCTGCGTCTGGTCTCCGGCGGCGAGGCCGACAAGCAGGCCGAGCGCGCCGCGCCGCCGGCGGCCGCGCCGGAGGCCGACAAGGGTAGGGCCGAAGCGCCGAAAAGCGAGGCCGCCGCGACCATCCGCGTCGATCTCGAACGCGTGGACCGGCTGATCAATCTCGTCGGCGAGCTGGTGATCAACCAGGCGATGCTGTCGCAGCGGGTGACGGAGGCGGGGCTCGCGCGCGCTTCGAGCGTGGCCGCCGGGCTCGGCGCCCTCGAGCAGTTGACCCGCGAGATCCAGGAAGGCGTGATGGCGATCCGCGCCCAGCCGGTGAAGACGCTGTTCCAGCGCATGTCGCGCATCGTCCGCGAGCTGACCGACGCCACCGGCAAGCAGGCGCGGCTGAAGACCGACGGCGAGGCGACCGAAGTCGACCGCACGGTGATCGAGCGCATCGCCGACCCGCTCACCCACATGATCCGCAACGCCGTCGACCACGGCGTCGAGTTGCCGGAGGTTCGCGAGAAGGCGGGCAAGCCGGCCCAGGGCGAGATCAAGCTGTCGGCGGCGCACCGCTCGGGGCGCATCATCATCGAAGTCTCCGACGACGGCGCCGGCATCGACCGCGCCCGCGTGCGCGAGATCGCGATCAAGAAGGAGCTGATCGCGCCCGACGCGCAGCTCTCCGAAAACGAGATCGACAATCTCCTATTCCTGCCGGGCTTCTCGACCGCGAAGACCGTCTCCAACATCTCGGGCCGCGGCGTCGGCATGGACGTGGTGAAACGCTCGATCCAGGCGCTGGGCGGCCGCATCGCCATCTCCTCGCGGCCGGGCCAGGGATCGACCTTCTCGATGAGCCTGCCGCTGACGCTGGCGGTGCTCGACGGAATGGTGGTCAAGGTGGCCGACCAGACCCTGGTGGTGCCGCTGACCGCGATCGTCGAGACGCTGAGGCCGAAGAAGAGCGACGTCCACGCCCTCGGCGTCAACGCGCGCGTCATCTCCGACCGCGGCGGCTTCGCGCCGCTGATCGACGTCGGCCAGGAGCTCGGCTACCGCACGACGCCCGCCGATCCGCTCGAAAGCGTGGTGCTGGTGGTCGAGACCGAGGAGAGCATCCGTTGCGCGCTGGTGGTCGACGCGATCAACGACCAGCGCCAGGTCGTCATCAAGAGCCTGGAGGCGAACTACCGCAAGGTGCCAGGCATCGCCGCCGCCACCATTCTCGGCGACGGACGCGTCGCGCTCATCCTCGACATCGACACCTTTGTGGCGCGCACCAACCGCGGCGCGACCTCCTCCGATCTCCTCTTTGCCGCAGCGGGATGAAAGCATGAACGACCTGCAATCCGCCTCCAACGACTCCCTCTGCGAATTCGTCGCGTTCCGCGTCGGCGCGCAGGAGTTCTGCATCGACATCATGTCGGTGCGCGAGATCCGCGGCTGGACGCCAGCGACCGCGCTGCCGCACGCGCCTTCCTACGTGCGCGGCGTCATCAACCTGCGCGGCGCGGTGCTGCCGATCGTCGACCTCGCCGAGCGGCTGGGCTTTCCGCCGACCGAAACCTCGGCCCGCCAGGTGATCATCGTCGTTCAGGTCGGCGGCCAAGTCGTCGGCCTGCTGGTCGACGCGGTCTCCGACATCCTCACCCAGTCGACCGACCACATCCAGCCGACCCCCGACGTCGCCACCGATGTCGCCAAGGCGTTCGTGCGCGGCGTGCTGGCGATCGACGGGCGGATGATCGGTTTGGTCGAGCTCGACATGCTGATTTCGACGGAAGCGGAGATGGCGGCGTGAAAAACCAGGCGGCGCTGATCGCGCCGAGCAGCGTCGGGGCGACACTGACCGGCAACGAGTTCAGCATGTCGGACGGCGACTTCCGTGAAATCGCGGCGATGCTCTACGCCGACGCCGGAATCCACTTGCCGCCCTCGAAGGTCAACCTCGTCTACTCGCGGCTGGCCAAGCGCCTGAGGGCGCTCGGGCTCGAAAGTTTCCGCGACTATTGCCAACTGGTCGGCGCGCCGGAAGGCGCCGACGAGCGTTTGGAGATGCTGTCGGCGCTGACCACCAACGTCACCCGCTTCTTCCGCGAGTCCCACCACTTCGAGCATCTCAAGGCCGAGGTGCTGCCGCCGCTGCTGGAGCAGGCGCGCCACGGCGGCCGCGCGCGGCTGTGGTCGGCGGCGTGCTCGAGCGGCCAGGAGCCCTATTCGATAGCGCTGACGGCGTTGTCGGTCGACGCCAACGCCGCCGCCTACGACGTCAAGATTCTCGCCACCGACATCGATCCGCGGGTGATCGCCGAAGGCCAGCGCGGCGCCTACCCCGAGGCGGCGCTCGCCGACGTGCCGCCGGCCCTGCGGCAGCGCTATTTCGTTTCGCCGGCGCGCGGCGCCCGCCCGGAATGGCGGGTCGCCGACGAACTGCGCCGCATGGTTGTGTTCCGCACGCTCAACCTTAACGCCGACTGGCCGATGCACGGCAAGTTCGCCGCGATATTCTGTCGCAACGTCGTCATCTACTTCGACGAGGCGACCCAGCAGCGGGTGTGGAGCAAGTTCGTCGACAAGCTGGAGCCGAAAGGCTGGCTCTACATCGGCCATTCCGAGCGGGTGACCGGCCCGGCGGCCTCGCGCCTGTTCAGCCAAGGCGTCACCGCCTATCGCCTCGACGCCGGGAGGGGGGCATGAGGCCGGTTCGCGTTCTGGTCGTCGACGACTCGGCGACGATGCGCGCCCTGATCGCCGCCGAATTGTCGCGCGACGCCGGCGTCACGGTGGTCGGCGAAGCGTCCGACCCCCTGGAGGCGCGCGCGGCGATCAAGGCGTTGTGCCCCGACGTGATGACGCTCGACGTCGAAATGCCAAAGATGGATGGCATCGAGTTTCTCGACAAGGTGATGCGCCTAAGGCCGTTCCCGGTGGTGATGGTGTCGAGCCTGACCTCGCGGGGCGCGAGCGCGACCATCCGGGCGATGGAGCTCGGCGCGGTCGATTGCGTCGGCAAACCGTCGTCCGAGAACCCGGATTCGTTCAGCGACCTAGCGACGCGCGTCAAAGCGGCGGCGACGGCGCGGCCGCGGCCTCGCGCCCCGGCGGACGAGGCGCCGCGGCCCAAGGCGGCCGGCGGCTACCGCCCGGACGGCCGGCTGGTCGCCATCGGCGCGTCGACCGGCGGCGTCGAGGCGCTGATCGCCGTGCTCACCGGATATCCGGCCAATTGCCCGCCGACCGTCATCACCCTGCACATGCCGACGCCGTTCACCAAGTCGTTCGCGCGGCGGCTTGACGGGCTCGCCGACGCGCGCGTGTCGGAGGCCGCCGACGGCGCGCCGCTCGAGGTCGGCCAAGTCTATCTCGCGCCGGGCACGTTCACGCATCTGGAAGTGTCGCATTCCGGACATCTGCGGTGTCGGTTGCAGAACGACGACCTGGTCAACGGCCATCGTCCCTCGGTCGACGTTCTATTCTCCTCGGTGGCGAAGGCGTGCGGCGCGAAGTCTCTGGGGGTCATCCTTACCGGCATGGGGAGGGACGGCGCCGCCGGTCTGCTCACCATGCGTCGCGCCGGCGCCAGGACGCTCGGCCAGAACGAGGCGTCGAGCGTCGTCTACGGGATGCCGAAGGTCGCCCACGAGCTTGGCGCGGTCGAAAAGCAACTGACGCTCGGCGACATCGGGGCGGAAATCCTCGCCTTGACCTCGTCGTCACTGGGAAAGAACTGACCCATGTCGCTCGCCGAAAAGCTACGAGTCATGGTGGTTGACGACACTTCGGTCAGCCGCGCCCTGATCATTGACGCGCTCGACCAAATGGGCGTGCGCGGCGTCACCTTCGCCAAGGACGGCGTCGCGGCGCTGAACTCGTTGAAGGCGCAACCGGTGCATCTCGTCATTTCCGACATGAACATGCCGGGGCTGGACGGGCTCGGACTGCTCAGGGGCCTGCGCGAGCACAAGCCGACCAGCCGGATCGGTTTCATCCTGGTGACCGGTTCGAGCGACCGCACCCTGATTGAGCGCGGCCGGCAGTTCGCGCTTAACAACTACGTCACCAAGCCTTTCACGGTCTCCTCGTTGCGCAGCGCCATCGAAGCGGTTGTCGGGAAGCTCTCATGACGATTACGTCGAGCGACGAACGGAAAATTCATATCGTCCAGGGAGAATTCCAGGTCACCGACGACCCCAGCCTCGTCGTGTCGACGCTGCTGGGTTCGTGTGTGGCCGCCTGCATCCGCGATCCGGTGGCGGGCGTGGGCGGCATGAACCATTTCCTTCTGCCCGGCGCCGACGGCCGCGACCGCGGGCGCGAAGCCGAGCGCTACGGCGACTATCTGATGGAGCTGCTGGTCAACGGTTTGATGCAGAAAGGGGCGTGCCGCGACCGGCTGGAGGCGAAGCTGTTCGGCGGCGCGCGGATGCTGCAGGGTCTCTCCGACATCGGGGCGAAGAACGCCGAATTCGCCGAGCGCTACCTCGAGTACGAAGGCATCCGGCTGGTCAGCAAGGACCTGGGCGGAGAGCGGGGGCGGCGGCTCCAGTATTGGCCGGTCTCGGGGCGGGCCCGGCAGAGCTACGTCTCCACCGGCGTCGACGAGAGCGAGATCCTCAAGACCCCGCTCAGCCGCGGGTACGGCGAAGTCGAGTTGTTCTGAAGGCGCGAGGCGAGAGCCTGGGCGTCGCGTCAGCGAGGTTGCGTTCGTGAGAAAGTCAAGAAAGCCGGCATTGTCGCCGATCGGCGCGACCTTGCAGCGCGTCACCGAAGAGTTGCATCACGTGACGCACCGCCTGGAGAAGGTGGACGACGCGGTCGGCCGGCTGGTGTTCGAATCGGCGAGGCCGGCCGCCTCGTACTTCCACGATCTGCAGGATCTCGATCGCGCCCGGCAGGAGATCGTCGGCATCGCGCGCTTCCTCGAGCGGCTGGCGCGCGACATGCCCGCGGAATGGCTCGCCGATTCGAAGTCGGCGAGCCTGCTGATCGACTTGCAGGAGCTCGCCTCCAGCCTGGCGCGCCACGAAGCGCGCGACAGCGAAAAGACCCAGCCTGCCGCGCACGAATGCGAGATGTTCTAGCGCGGCTCGCCATCGCGACCGATCGTCATCGCGCGGGGCGCGCGGCGCCTCGGGGCGGCGCCGGCGCGGCCCTTTTGGCGGCGCGCGTCGCGAGGCTCACCACGGCGGCGGCCAGCGCGTTGAGGATCAACGCCGCAAAGCCGACGTTGACGTCGGCCGCCTGGGCGGGAAGGAACGGCATGAGGCTGACGAAGGTGCTGTGGGTCAGCGTCACGTAGGCGACCGCGGCGACGCCGACGACGATGCCCGCCGCCGCGCCCTGCTTGGTCATCGGGTTCTTGCGCATCAGGCTGCAAGCCGTCGCCGGGAACAATTGGGTGACGAAGGAGTAGCCCATCAGCAACAGGGCGGCGATGGTCCGCCCGCCCCACAGGGCGAAGTAGACCGCAAAGAGCGCGATCGCCGGCGTCAGGCTGCGGGCGAACAGCGCCACCTTGCGCTCCGCGACGTCGGGATAGAGGCCGCGCAGCACGTCGTTGGCGAGCAGCGTCGTGACGCAGAGGATGAGGAACGCGGCCGGCGTCAGCGCGGTCAGCGCGCCCGCCGCGCCGATGACGCCGACGAACCACGGGTCGAACGTCTTGAGCGACAGCCGCAACAGCGCCTGGTCGATCTCGGGGCCGGCGAGGCCGGGAACCTGCTGGATCGCGGCGAAGCCGCAGAAGAACGCAAACAGCACGATGAGCTGATAGAGCGGCAGCAGCGCGGCGTTGCGGCGAAAGGCGCGCGCGTCGCGGGCGGCGAACGCCGCGCTGAACGCTTGCGGCCACATGAAGAAACCGAGCGCGGTCAGCGTCACGGTCGACTGGAACCACAGCACGCTCGATCCGCTCGGCTTGAAGGCGAGGAAATCCGGCTTGGCGACGTCGATGGCGCGGAACATGTCGCCGAGCCCGCCGTAGTAGCGCGCCGGCAAGTAGAGGCCGAGAAAGGCCACCACCGCGAAGATGAGACAATCCTTCACCGCCGCGTTCCACGCCACGCCGCGCGCGCCCGAAACGATCACGTAGACGCTCGCCGTCGCCGCGCCGATCCAGATCGCCGGCCCGGCGCCGAGCGCGCCGCCGGTGGCGACCGAGACGATGACGCCCAGGCCTTTGAGCTGCAGCACGATGCTGGGAAACAGCGCCAGCGCGCCGACCAGCGCGACCAGCCCGCCGAGTCCGGGGCTCGCGTACTTGCGGCTGAAGAAATGCGGCTGCGAGATCAGCCGCTGCTGTTTGGCGTAGCGCCAGATCGGCGGCAGCAGCCAATAGGAGAACATGCAGGCGATCGCGCCGCTGGCGAGCAGGCAATAGGCCGGCGCGCCGCGGCCGTAAGCCCAGCCGCTGGCGTCGAGAAAGGTGAAGGCGGTGTAGGTCTCGCCCGCCATCAGCATGAACGTCATCAGGCCGCCGAAGCCGCGGCCGGCGATCGCCCATTGCTCGAAGCTCATGTCTTGGCCGCTGCGCCCGGCGAGGCCGAGCGCCAAGGTCATCGCCGCCGCCGCGGCGATGACGACCAGCGCGGCGTTCAACGCTCGCCTCGGTCGCGCTTCGTCGCGTCGCTCGCGTTCGCTGGATCGCGCGCGTAGAGAACCGCCATGGCGCCCGCGCCGATCGCCACCCAGCCGACGATCCAGGCGAGCACGAGCGGCATCCCCAGCACGAGCGGCTCGACCCGATTGACGAACGCGACTCCTCCAAGAATCGCCAACGCGGGCGCGACGGCGAACCAAGGCGCGAAGCGCATTTCCTTCCCCCAAGCGGCGACGACGCGTCGCGTCGCGCGCGCGACCCACCTTATTCCCGCGACCGTCCGGCGCCAAGGCGACGCGCGCCTCAGCTAACGCTGAAGTGATGCGCGTTTCCGCCGCCGCGGCGGGCAATGCGCGCGCCGCGGCGCATGCGCTCGCTGAGCGCCAGAAAGATCATCGCCGTCATCAGCGCATCCGAATAGGCGTCGTGTCGATCGAGCATCGGCAAGTCGAGATCGGCGATCAGGTTGGAGAAGGAAAGATCGACCTGAACGCCCGGCGGCGCGTCGCCGTATTTCAGGCGGTAGTAAAGCGCCGAAACCTCGATGCGCGGGTTGGGCAAGGCGACGCCGATGAGACGACGAACGTGCTTGTCGAGCATGGCGACGTCGAAGTCGAGATAATAGCCGACCAGCGGCCGGCCGCCGATGAAGCGCAGAAGCTCGGGCAGCGCCTCGGCGATCGCGCGCCCGCCGGCGACGTCGGCCTCGCGCAGCCGGTGAGTCTTGATCGCTTCTGGATTCATTCTCGTCTGCGGGCGCACGACGATCTCGATGCGCTCGCTGGCGAGAATCCGCCGGCCGCGAATCTTAATCGCCGCGACGGCGACGATGTCGTCCTTGCGCCGGTTGAGCCCCGTGGTCTCGCAGTCGATCGAGACCGCTTCGTCGACCGGCGCCGGCTCGAACAGGAAGCGGTAGTCGCGATCGCGGAGGGCGGCGCGGCCGAGGGCGCGTCTGAGCCGGGAAAACGCCATGATCAGAACCGCGCGAGATCGAAGTGGCGGCGCACGACGTCGCGCATCTGCTTGACGATGCGAAAGGCGTCGCGCAGCAGGTCGCGCTCCATGGTCGACAGCTCGCTCGGCCTGACCAGGCCGCCCGGCGTCGCGGCGGCGAGCTCGGCGTCGAGGCGCAGCGTCATGAGAAAGCGCAGCGCTTCGACGAGCTCGCGCGCGAAGTCTCGGCTCAGCGCGCCGATCTCGGCGAGCCGCGCGACGCGCGCCGCTGTGCCGGTCTCGGTCAGGCCGCGTTCGAGCGCCAGCGCGCGCGCGCCGTGGACGATGGGAAAGATTCCGCCTTTCTTCAGGTCGAGCCCGTCGCCGCGCCCTTGGGAGGCGACGAGCTGGTTGAACAGGCCGATCGGCGTGGGAAAGGCGTCGATCGCGCGGGCGAAATGGGCGAGATAAGCGCGCTCGCCGCGGACCGCGTCGATCAACGCGCGCTTGGCGCGGCCGGCCAGCTCCGCGTCGCCGGCGACCGCGTCGGCGTCGTAGAAGATGGCGACGTTCATGTGGGCGTTCTCGTCGGGCGCCGCGAGCCAACGGCGGAAGTCGGCGCGATAGTCGTCGATCGTCTTCGACCACAGCGGATTGACCGCCATCACGCCGCCCGGGCAGGGGGGGAAGCCGAACCGCGTCAGCGCGCCGGAGAAGTCGGCGCGAAAGGCCGCGAGCTCGGCCTCGGCGACCGGCGCGGGGAGGATCAGGCCGTTGTCCTGGTCGGTGCGCGTGGTCTGCTCGCCGCGGCCCTCGCTGCCCATGACGATGAGGCAGCCGCATTCGCGGATCTCCGGCGACGCGGTGAAGGCGAACAGCTTGGCGAACAGATGGCGATTGAGGTCGGAGACGATCTCGGCGACCGCCTCGACGCGCACGCCCTGGCGGCGCAGGAGGCGCGTCTGGCGCTCGATCATGCCCGCCGCGTCGCCGAGCTCGGCGACGGTTGCGGCGGCGTCGATGCGCTGCGCGACCAGCGGCGCATTGCCGGCGAGGAAGCTTAAGAGGTCGATGTCCTCGACGACGCCGACATAGGCGCCGTCGTCGAGGACCGCGACGCGGCGCTTGTTGCGCTTGGTCATCGTCAGCAGCGCCTGCGAGACGAAGTCGTGGGCGCCGACGGCGACCACGTCGTAATGGGCGAGAGGGCCGACCGGCGCGGAGATCGGCTGGCCGTCGAGGATCGCCGCCTTCGCCAGGTTCATGCCGGTGACGACGCCGACGCGCGCGCCGTCGCGGACGAAGGCGGCGTTGACCCTCGCCGCGCGGAGCGTGCGTCCGACGCTCTCGATCGAGTCGCAAGCGTCGACGAAGGCGGGGGGATGCACGGAGAGGTCGCGCACGCGCGCGCTCATCAGCGGACTGAAGCGCGCCGCCTCCTCGTGGCGCGCCGCCGCGTCGAGCTTACGCGAGATGTCGCGATAGAAGAAGGCGGCGAAGCGCGGGTTGCGGTTGATCAATCTCAGCGTGAGGGCGCGCGGCAGCAGGTTGCACAGCGTCTCCTCGCGGGCGATGAAGGCGTTGGCGCCGCGGCCTTCGACGACGGCGCGGCTGTCGAAGGCGTCGCCGGGGCCGCGCAGCGCGATCAGCTCGTCGCCGTCGCGCTCCTCGACGCAGCCTTTGATGACGATGAACAGGCTTTCGGGCGCGCCGCCGCGCGCGATGATGGTCTCGCCCTGGCGGAAATAGGCGATGTCGAGCGCGGCGCGCGCCGCCTCGATCTCGCCCGGCGTCAGCCGGTCGAACGGCGCGTTGCTCGCGTCGAACGCGTCGGCCATGCTTCGACCCCCGACGGACCGCGCCGGGCGGTCGAACCGGGGTCTACCGCGTTCTTCGCGGCGCGGGTATTGGCCGTTGGGCGGGGGAAACGGGCGCGGCGGCTCTCCGCCGCGCCCGTGAGGGCGAAAAATCAGCCTTGGCGGGCGTTGACGCCGCAGAGGGCCGATCCGTTGCCGCGATAGAGGTCGGGCGTCGAGTCGGGGGCGGTGCAGCCCCGGTCGGTCGGCTCGCGGCCGCTGCCGCTGCCGTCGGCGACCTCGACGCGGCCGACGCCGTGATCGCCGGCGAAGGCGACGCCGACCGGCGCGGCGACGAAGAACGTCGCGGCGAGCGCCGCAGCGAGCACGCCGTCGCGCGAACGCAAAGAAATGGAACGAACGGTCATCGTAATCCCCATGTTTTTGCAAGCGTAACCGGGGTCTCCGGCTAAACGTAAAGTGAAGTTCGAATGAGAGTCTTTCGCGGCGACTTTCCGCTGGAAATTTGACGGAAGTTCAAGACATATTGAAGCGCAGGGATGTCACGAATTATTGTGTGTGGTTGTCAACACTCCTATTTTATCGTGCGCGCTGCTTGAAAACGGCGGCGGTCTACCTGCCGGCAAAGGCGGTCGCGCGCGTTGCGCCGCCGACTTCGCGCTTGTTCGTCCGCGGCGGAGCTGATAAGCACGCCGCTTGCGCTCGATCCCATGGGAGCGGGCGCGAGAACCGATAGGCTTTCGCCGCCGGCGCCTGCGCCGGCCCGCCTCTTGAACGAGGCGGCGTTGGGTTCGCGGCCTCGTCAGGCGCCGCCGACCCGAAGTTGGCGACGGAAGCTTCCCGTCAACGCCAACCTCGCCGGCGCCGCCCGCGACAACGGGCCCTTTAGGAGAAACAATGTCCGCAACCGACCCCTCCGCGCCGACGCGCGAGGATTTCGCCGCTTTGCTCAACGAAACCTATGGCGAGGACGAGGCCCTCGAAGGCTCGGTCGTCAAAGGCCGGGTCGTCGCCATCGAAAAAGACATGGCGCTGATCGACATCGGCCTGAAGACCGAAGGCCGCGTCGCGCTGAAGGAGTTCACCAA
>Ga0181520_10004782_pt1 | contig 22276 bp, 24 predicted proteins | sample PEATcosm2014_Bin_29_FD_132451 | JGI IMG/M metagenome (GOLD analysis project Ga0181520, IMG submission 132451) | Peatland microbial communities from MTU Mesocosm Facility, Houghton, MI, USA - PEATcosm2014_Bin02_30_metaG | ecosystem: Environmental > Terrestrial > Soil > Wetlands > Peat | place...
AGTTTCGTTCTACCAGTCAGGTGATTTCCGCTCCTCCCTGGCGCTTTTCACGGATATAAATTCGCAGCTCGGCGGGGCGATGCAAAAAGACAGTTCCATAAACGACCCGATGATAGACCTTTATATAAAACGCCTTATTGAACTTGAAAAATACAAGGATGACAGGACCTTTCTTGATTACTGGGACGGCGTCTACCGCCACTCGGATAAATGAAAGCTGCATAAATTTTTTTATAATTGATTATTTCCCTTGCCTGTCCGCCTGCCCGTGTTAAAATATCTGAAATATAACCGGAGGCTTAAATATGGAAAAGCTTGAACTTTCAAAGGAACTTTTAACAGGAAATACATTAATAGACAAACAGCATACTGAGTTTTTGGGACTGTGCTGGCGGGCGGCTGAATGCGCCGATAACTGCGGGGAATCGATGATAATAATCGCTTTTCTTAAGAAACTTGAGGTTGCGGCCGAAACCCATTTTTCTTCGGAAGGCAAGATAATGGAGGATTCGATTTACCCGGACAAACAGGGCCACTGGAGGCTGCACGGCCATTTTCTTGACGAACTTCATGCCATACAGAGGCTGGCCGAATCGGGAGAAACAGGGAGATCTTTTGCCAAAGAAATCCACGAAAGGCTGGGACACTGGTTCCTGCTCCATATAAAAAAGAACGATATGAAGCTATTTTCTTATATTATTAAAAAATAAGATGAAAATATTATTCTTCCGGCTTGGAGCCGTCGGCGACTGCCTGCTGACAACGCCTGCCGTGAGATATGTTAAAGAATTATACCCGGATGCGCAGATACATTATCTGGCAGGCTCGGCGGCCGCGCCCATACTTGAAAACAATCCGTATATTGACAGGGTAATGGCCATAAAACTGAAAAAACATTTTTTGCCAAGGGAATTTGGCATTCTTTTCCTTATAAAGGACCTGAGAGAATATTTTTCGGGCGAAAAATATGATTACTTTATTGATTTTGAATCAAGCTATTTTTCGGCTTATATATCCCTTTTTATAAATGCGGGCGTTAAGATCGGCCATAAAATAAGGAAAAAATCCAGGGCCCTGTACAACCTTTTCTATTCAAAGCGCCTTGACCTTAAAGAAGAAGGGCTTTACGCGCCGCTCAGGCAGATACATCTTGTTAAAATGATAAATGACAGGGGCAGAACAGACCCGGCGACGGTATTATCCCTGACCGGCGCGGAAAAAGAACGGGCGGTATCCTGTTATTCATCGCTGGGGCTGGCTTCAGCATCAAAGAAAATACTTTTTGGAATTTCAGGCAGCTGGCCATCAAAAAGCTGGCCAAAGGAATACTGGATAAAACTTGCAGAACTGATAAAGGACAACAATCCTTCGGACAGGTGCGTGATTTTATGGGGTCCGGGAGACGACCTTAACTTTCTGGACAAATTGTCGGTTATTAAAAATGTCTCTATAATGCCTAAAGCGGGTTTAAGGGATTTTGCGGGTGTGATTTCCCTAGGCGATGTGCTTGTTTCAAATGATTCCGCGGCGCGCCATATTGGCCGGGCGCTAAATGTAAAAACTATCGGCCTGTTCGGCCCGACAAGTTATAAAGCATGGGCAGGGGAAATATCCGCGGACAATGCGGTGCTTTTGCCCGGTGTTGACTGCTCTCCCTGCGATAAAACTGAATGCGAAACAGGCGGCTGCCTGGATAAAATAACGCCTTTAATGGTATTTAATGAAATAAAAAAAATGCTATAATGACCTGTAAGAAAAGGAGAACGAAAATGAATAATTTCATTATTGGAGGGCTGCTGGCCGCGGCGATACTCCTTCCGTCGGGACTTTTTGCGGCGCAGAAAACAGAAACAGCGACTTTTGCCGGCGGATGCTTCTGGTGCGTCCAGCCGGTATTTGATTATTTGAAAGGGGTGAAAACAAATCTTGCCGGTTACGCAAACGGCAACGGAGAGCATCCCACTTATGAAGATTATATGGAAAAAGATTATGTTGAAGCGGTGCAGGTGACATTTGACCCTGACGAGATAAGCTACGAAAAGATTCTTGAAACTTTCTGGATGCAAATAGACCCGACCGACAGCGGGGGCCAGTTCGTGGACAGGGGGCCACAGTACAGGCCTGCGATATTTTTTCACAATGAAAAGCAGAAAAAAGCCGCGCTTGCGTATATAGCTTCAATGGCAAAGTCGGGAAAATATGACAAACCCATCAGGGTTGAAGTTTCGGCCTATAAGAATTTCTTTAAAGCTGAAGATTATCACCAGGAGTATCACAACAAGTCTCCCATGAATTATTCAATATACAGGATGGGGTCAGGAAGGGACGTTTATATAAAAAAGATATGGGGAGATAAGTCAAAGCCCCCTAAAACTGACGCAAAATGAGGTGGCAACGATGAAAGTTGTGGCTTTTAACGGCAGCCCGAGGCCGAAAGGAAACACTGCCCGGGCGATAGAGATTGTCTTTGAACAATTAAAAAACGAGGGTATAGAGACTGAAATGGTAAATATCGGCGGTAAAACCCTTTCTGGATGTATCGCCTGTTTTAAATGCAGGGAAAACAAAGACAGAAAATGTGTTATCAAAGATGAATGGATGAATTCGTACATTGAAAAAATGGCCTCCTCAGACGGCATAATCATCGCGTCTCCTGTTTATTACGGCAATGTTACAGCGGCGGTTAAGGCACTTATCGAAAGATGCGGCCAGGTTTCAAGGGCAAACGGGGATCTTTTGAAGAAAAAGATTGGCACCCCTGTAGTTTCAGTGCGCAGGGCGGGCTCCAATTTTACATACGCTGCAATTAATTTCTTTTTCGGGATTATGGAGATGCCGATAGTCACTTCCACTTACTGGAACATGACGCTCTCAAGGGACCAGGGTGATATTGAAAGGGACGAAGAGGGAATAAAAACATTTACAAACCTCGGGAAAAACATGGCCTGGTTAATAAAAAAGACGGCGGTATAAAAATGGCAAAAAAAGACAACAGCACCGCGCACAGTTCCGGCGAATACGATTCAAATATAAGGGCAACGATTCCTTATTATGATAATCTGCACAATGAAACGCTAAATGTTGTGAAAGCCGCGGGAATTGAGCCTGCGATGTGGCTCGATTGCGGGTGCGGGACAGGCACATTTGTTAAAAAGGCTCATGAAGCATATCCCGGGGCCTTCTTTATTCTGGCCGACCCGTCCCAGGAGATGATGGAACTCTCAAAAAGAAAACTTGACGGTGTCAGGGGATCATTCAGGTTCCTGCCGCCGGTTAAGACGCAGGACCTGCGAATAAACGATAAGTGCGAGGTTATAACTGCTATCCAGTCCCACCATTACGGGGATCCGGCCGAGCGGGTCATGGCTGTAAAGGTGGCATATAATATGCTCCAGAATAACGGGATATTTATAAACACTGAAAATATTTCACCGCTATCCATGGAAGGAATAAAAATAGGAAAAAATAACTGGAAGGCATTTCAGGAGAAGAATGGAAAAACCGCGAAAGAGGCGGAAAAGCATCTGGAAAGATTCGGGAAAGAATACTTTCCGATAAATATTGAGGAACATTTAAAGCTTTACAGGGAAACCGGCTTCAAGGCCGTGGAATTGTTCTGGTATTCATACATGCAAGCAGGATTTTATTGTATCAAATAAAGGCAAGAACTTACAGAAAGTAGACAGGAGATAGCAGACAAAACGGCAGGGTTAAGGGAGCTTCATTTTATGATACAACAACAGGATAAAAAAAAGAAAAAAACTATTTTTACAGCAATCTTAATTGCTTTTATTGCCGCCGCCATCCTTTCCTGCGCCGGATTGTTTTATGTTGTCACGGCCATGCCGTGGATGAACTGGGATAATACCGACGAGGACCAGCAGGAAACAATGCCCGGCGACGGTCTTACTTTTAAGCCAAACTGGGAATACACACAGGCAATTACAATAAACGCCCCGGCTGACAGGATATTTCCCTGGATAGACCAGATAGGCCAGGACCGCGGCGGTTATTACAGTTATGAATTTCTTGAAAATATTGCCGGGTGCAATATTAAAAACGCAGACAGAATCCATCCTGAATGGCAGTATAAGGGCGACGGGACTGAGTTTATGATAATGGCGCCAAAGGCGCCGAAGCTTCCGGTTGCCAAAGTAATTCAGGATATTGCCCTTATAATTCACGCCGGCAATTCCGGTGAATACGGGATAAAACCGAAAAAGCCCGCAAAAGATTTTAATAACATGACATGGGTTTTTTACCTCAAAAAACTTGACTGGAACAGAACGCGGCTTATGGTCAGGCTGCGCTCGGCTTATTATCCGTCAAAGGAAAATGAACTGTGGTACGGCCCTAAAATAATGGGATTCATGAATTTTGTAGTGGGGGACGGAATGTTGCGTGGAATAAAAGAACGTGTGGAAAAGGGGAAATAATGCACCTGAAAAGCGTTGAAATTTTTCCGGAAAAATTTCCGGTTACGGATGTTTATCCGTTTAATATTAAACTGCTGCGGAACTCCGGGAAAATCAATTTTGAAAAAAATGTGGCCTGTTTCGTGGGGGAGAACGGAACCGGAAAATCCACCCTTTTAAGGGCAATATGCATGAAATGCAGCATACACATATGGGACGCCGACAGAAGAACAAGGTTTGAGTATAACCCTTATGAAGAAAGGCTGCATGAGGCTCTAGTTGTGGAGTGGGTGGATACAGCGGTAAAAGGCACATATTTCGGCTCCCAGATATTTGAGTCGTTTGCCAGGCTGCTTGACGAGTGGGCGCACAACGACCCCGAACAGCTTGAATATTTCGGCGGGAAATCACTTCTTGAACAGTCCCACGGACAGTCTTTGATGTCGTTTTTCAGGGCGAGATATAAAATAAAAGGGCTCTACTTCCTTGATGAACCGGAGTGCGCCCTGTCGCCAAAGACACAACTCGAACTAAAAAAACTGCTTGAGGAATACGGCGCATCGGGAAGGGCGCAGTTTATTGTGGCAACGCATTCGCCGATATTGATGTCCGTAAAAGGGGCCAAAATATTCGGCTTTGACGGGGACAGAATTCTTCCTGTGGATTACAGGGAGACGGCGCATTACAGCGCCTACAGGGATTTCTTTAAAACCGACGCTCTGGACAAATAGCCGGGTATAAGTTATCATTATCAAAACTATGAAAGAGGGAATTATATGGAAAAAATCTTTTTTTGCCTGTGTTCCATTGCGGTTGTGCTGCTTTTTTGTACAAGGACATTAGCCGCGATATTGCCGCCGGAGTACTCCATTAACTGGTCCAACTGCGGCCTGCAGGCGCAGGAGAGCGGTGCTCCGGTGAAGAAGATAGATATAAAGAATGACTTCGGTGCCGCGGGCAACGGCAAGACAGATGATTCCGGGGCGTTCAAAAAAGCAATTGACTCCGCAACCGGGCCGGTTGAGATTTACATTCCCGAGGGGGAATATATGCTTAAATCTTCCATAGTCATTAAAAAAGACAATGTACATTTGACCGGAGCCGGGCCGGGAAAAACGAAACTCATATTTGACCTTAACGGTACAACGCTGAACTGCATTAATATTACCGGAACAATCTCAAGTGATTTTTCCAGGGCGCTTGAGGGGCTGGAAAAGGGCTCAACGCGCCTTAAAGTTGAAAACAGGGGGGCTATTGAAGGCAGCCGCTTTGTGGCAATCTTTCAGGACAATGACCCTGCTGTGATGTACACTAAACCGGAATGGAACCAGCCGTGGGCCAAAGAAAGTGTCGGCCAGGTTGCGGAAGTTAAGTCCATAAAAGACGGAGTTGCTGAACTTGATGAACCGCTCCATATCGGTTTCAGTAGGGAAATGTCGGCCCGGCTGGCGAAAGTTAACGCTGTAACAGGCTGTGTAATAGGCTCTCTTTATATTAAAAGAATGGACAGGGGAGATTCGGATTTAATACATATTGACAACGCGGCGTACTGCCTTATAAATAATATAGAAAGCGAGCTTGTGCTGCGCAGCCATGTGTCCGTTTCCACCTCGTACAGATGCGAGATAAAGGATTCCTATTTTCACCATGCCTATGATTACGGAGGCGGCGGGCACGGGTACGGCGTTGAGTTAAAACACTGGGCGTCGAACTGCCTTGTGCAGAACAATATTTTTGTGCACCTGCGCCATTCAATGATGGTGCACCAGGGGGCAAACGGCAACGTTTTCGGCTATAATTATTCAAAGGATCCGGTTGCCACGGGCGACCACGACCCGAATTCGCTTGTATGCGACATATCTGTCCACGGCCATTACGCTTTTATGAACCTCTTTGAGTCCAATATCGTTCAGAAAGTTGAAATTTCCGATTACTGGGGGCCGTCGGGCCCGGGGAACACATTTTTGCGCAACAGGATAGAGACTGAAGGCGTAAGGTTAAATGATAAAACATCGGGCCAGAATTTTATTGGAAATATAATTGTCAACGCGGATTTCGGGATTGAACCCGCGCCGGGAGCCCCTGTTTCCAATATATTAACACAGGCAAACGTGGATTACGGAGAATTAAGCTACGACGCTTCCATTCCGGACAGGGAAATACCGGACAGCCTTTATCTTTCTTCAAAACCTGATTTTATAAAAGGGGTAAAATGGCCGCTTATCGGGCCGGATGTCAAAGGCGCGCAGGACTTGCCGGCGCGGGAAAAAGCCGAGATAAAATGAAAAGGGCAATAACGTACGCGGCGCTTCTGATATTGCTTATTCTGATACTTACGCTGTTGTGCGGCAGGCAGAACGCTGTGAAAAAAATCCTCAAAGAGGCGATAAAAGCCCCGCTTAAAGAGGCCGTACTTAATGAAAGGCGCGATTATGTAATGCGCCTTCCGCAGCCCGGAGAAAAAAGAAAAGAATACAATTATTCTGTTTATATAATCAAAGCCGACGCTTCGGGCAATGCGCAGTGGATAAGGACTTATTCAACGGGCAATAACGACTGGGCCGAGGCCGTGTATCCACTGGACGACGGCGGTGCCATTATAGCGGCTAGATCATATTCTTCAGATGAGGGCTATCTGGGAATGTACCTGCTGAAAGTAGGGTCCGGCGGAGAGAAAATCAGCGTTACTTGGTTTAATGAGCTCAAAGATGGCGATTTTAAGGAAAAAAGCGGTGACTGCGTTATATCAGCGGGGCGCGCTTATTCCGGCGGAGCGTCAGGCGGCGCTTATCTCGCCGGGACTGGAAAAGACGGCAATTATAAATGGGTGAGAAATTTCGGGGCAGGATATTTTGACTGGGGCTACACATCGCTATGGGTCGGGGACGGACATTTTGTAACAATAGCCCAGGACGATACTCCATCCCCGGGGAACGAGGCTTTCGTAATAGCGCAGAGGGATTCGCACGGCAAATATGACTGGTCCAGAAGGTTTGGCGGGGATAAGTCAGACAGGGGATATTCCATTGAGCCGGTTAGAGCAGGCGGGTTTATAGCGGCGGGCCTTACTTATTCTTTCGGCGCCGGAAATGACGATGCCTATATAATACGCTTAAATGACGACGGACAAAAAATATGGGAAAAATATTACGGCATGGCGGGCCATGACAGGGCTTATGACGCGGTAGAGACGGCTGACAACGGATTTATAGCGGCGGGTACAACGGATTCAATAGGCGCCGGTAATTATGACGCGTATATCATTAAAATGGACGCTGATGGAAATTTGCAATGGCAGAAAACTTACGGCGGGCAATATGATGATACGGCGCATGCCGTAGCCGCCACAAAAGACGGAGGTTTCATTGCGGCCGGCGCGACGGATTCATTTATGCCGGAAAAAATATAGGTTATTTTTCAGAAAAATATAAAAAATACAGGAGGCAATTGTGGCAAAAATCATCCGCTACGCGTTAATAGCCGTTGTAATAATAATTCTGGCATTAGCTTTAATGGCAAAGTGCTCCAGAAAATCAAAAATTGAAACGCAACAGGCGGTAGTTGCGCCGCCGCAGGCGGTAACAGTTACAGCAAAACCGGCTGCGCCTGAAAATAAAGTTTTAAAATCTCCGGCTTCAACAAATCCGGTGAAAATGGCGTCCGGGCTTAAAAAAGATGGTAAAGCAGTAAAACCAGAGAGCGCGCCTGCCGGAAAAGTTAACATGAAAGATTATGAATTTAAACTTTCTACGGATAAAACAACTTTTGAAGTTATGAAAAAAGGCGAAGTGGTCCTTTCAAAGACCGCAGGGGACAAGGAAAGCTTTCAGATTGCTGCGGACAGCGCCGAGAAGACCCTTCCAAAAGCCGGAGCGAATTTGCTTGGTGATGGAAGGCCGGTGGTTGTTCTCAAGACAAAATCGGAAAAAGACAGCTGTTCCAACATATATTCCATATTTTCGGTTAGCGATGATATGTCGCTGATAGCGGAAATTAAAGGGCTGGAAGACGGAATAGAATTCAGGGATATTGACCATGACAATGTACCTGAAATTATTGGGCGCGACTGCACATTTCTTGACTGGTGGGCCGCCCTGGGTGAGTCTCCCGCGCCAAAAATTATATTGCGCTATGTTCAGGGCTCGGGCTATGTGCTTGCCGGCGACCTGATGAGAAGGGATCCGCCGCCGGAAGCGCAGCTCTCGGCGAAGGCGGCAGCCTGCGGAAAAGGGCCCATTTCAAAAGTGTGGGGCTATATGCTTGACCTTATTTACTCGGGCAACGGGGACGCTGCCCTGAAATTTTACGACAAACTGGAATGGAACCCGGAGTGGGAATCTCAAAACTCAGGCAACGAATCCGACCCCGGGAAATCAGACAAACAGGAATTTTTGGAGGCATTTAAGGAACACCTGTCCACGAGCCCTTACTGGCCGGCCATAAAAAAGATGAACAACTGGGAATATTCCGATATGGCGATGTAATGAAAAAGTTAAAAGTTAAAATTTTAAACCAAAAAGTGAATACGAAAAAAGGCTGATATGTGTTTTTGTAGGGGCCGCCATATGTGGCGGCCCGGCAAAGCCGATAATTGCCCTTATTATTATAGGGGAAATAATACTTGACATTTTTCTATTCAGCGGTAATATATAATCTGTTTTTGTAAATGCTTTGTTTGGTCAGGTTGTTGTGAAAAAACTCACGCAATCAACCCCAAATATAAATCAGCTTTATTGAAATCAGGCAATTAAATTCGGGATTTTTCAATATCCTACCTGATAATGAAATTACATTCCGCGTTTATATACTATCTTAAGGAGGCGCTTTTGATGTCAAAAGATATGATGGAAATCAGATGGCATGGCCGTGGCGGCCAGGGTGCTAAGACTGCGGCCCTTTTGTTGGGTGAAGCCGCGATCTCTGCCGGAAAGTACGTTCAGGCGTTCCCGGAATACGGGCCTGAAAGGATGGGCGCTCCTGTCGCGGCATATGACAGGATAGCGGCAAAGGAAATAACCATTCATTCTCCGGTTCTTTTACCGGACGTTGTACTGGTGCTTGACGAGACGCTGACGGAATCAGTCAATGTGGCGCACGGGCTATCGGAAGAAACAGGAGTGCTTATCGTTAATACCCCTTATTCCAAAGAGGAAGTACGCGAAAGGGTAAAATGGAACGGCAAGAAACTTTTTACAATTGACGCTTCAAAGATAGCCCTGGCAAATATCGGCAAGGCTATCCCGAATACGCCTATGATAGGCGCGCTGCTTGGAGCTGTGGATGTGCTTCCGCTCGAAGCGTTTATGGAAGATACAAAGAAAAAACTTGAGAAAAAATTCAAATCAAAACCCGAGGTAATCGAGGGCAACCTGAAAGCCATAAGGGCCGCATATGAGGAGGTAAAGAAAGCATGACAACAAAACCCGACCTTAAGACATGGAAGGACATACCCGTAGGCGGCGTCGTTGAAAGCGGCACGTCGGAATATTTTCACACTGGCGGCTGGAGAAGCAAGGTGCCGGTGTGGCAGAAACAGAACTGCATCCAGTGCATGACATGCTGGGCATTCTGCCCGGATAATGCCATAAAAGTAGTCGACGGGCCCAAGGGCAAGGAACGCGGCGAGTTTGATTATGATTTCTGCAAGGGCTGCGGCATATGCCCCGAGGAATGCCCGCAGAACAACAAAATAACAAAAGAACTTAAGGCAAAAGACGCGAACCTCAAGATAAGCCCTTCCACAGGAACGGGCACACCGGGGTTTGACGAGAAGGCTGCAATATTGTTTGTCGGGCTCAAAGAAGCCAAAGACAAATTCAATATAAAGTAACGGAGGAAAAAATAATGGAAAAAACAATTGCGGCAAAAACCGGAAATGAAGCAATGGCAGAGGCCATGCGCCAGATAAACCCGGACGTATGCGCTGCCTACCCGATAACGCCTGCGACTGAAATAATGCAGATATTCGCGGGTTTCGTTAACGACGGAAAGGTTAAGACAAACCTTATAACTGTGGAATCAGAACACTCTGCAATGAGCGCATGTGTTGGTTCCGCGGCTTCGGGCGCCCGTACCATGACAGCCACATCTTCACAGGGGCTGGCTCTGATGCACGAGATTCTTTTTATAGCGTCCGGCATAAGGCTTCCTATAGTAATGGCGGATGTCAACCGCGCCTTATCGGCGCCTATTAACATTCACTGCGACCATTCGGATACTATGGCCGAGAGGGATTCCGGCTGGATACAGATATTCTCCGAGAATTCGCAGGAAGCATATGATTCAATGCTCCAGGCTAACAGGATAGCGGAGCACAAGGATGTAATTACGCCGGTTATGGTTACAACCGACGGGTTCATCATAAGCCACGGCATGGAAAGGCTTGAAATGTATCCTGACGCAGAGGTTCAGAAATTTGTGGGCGAATACAAGGGGCCGTATAATGTCCTTGACGTTGATCATCCGATAACAGTGGGATCAATAGTTCTTACCGATTATTATCTCGAGTACAAAAAGGCCCAGCATGAGGCAATGAAGGCCGCAAAAAGGGTAATCCTCGAGGTCGGCAAAGAATTTGGAAAAACCTTTGGCAGGGAATATGGTTTGATTGAAACATACAAAACCGACGACGCGGATTTTATTGTTATAGCTATGGGCTCTACAGCAGGCACGGCAAAGGCCGCCATTGAAGAGCTCAGGCTGGAAGGCATAAAGGCCGGATTGCTGAAGATCAGGGTGTTCAGGCCGTTCCCGGCTGAAGAAATAGCCGCTGTACTGGCAAAAGCAAAGGCTGTGGCCGTTCTTGACAGGTGCGAATCAATGTCAAACCAGGCAGGGCCCGTGGCCACGGAAGTAAAAGCAGGTTTATATGACGCGGGCGTCAAAGTACCTCTCGCAAGCTACATTTACGGGCTTGGCGGCAGGGAAATATACATCGAAGACATCAAGAACGTTTACAGGGAACTTAAAGCAATAGCGGACGGCAAGTCCAAACCTGAGCAGGCCAAGTACATCGGCCTGAAAGCCTAAAGGAGGCCAGACTAATGTCATCACCTAAACAGGCATCGGCAGTTGAAACCAAGTTTATAGGCGGCCACAGGGCATGCGCGGGCTGCGGCTTTCCAATAGCCATAAAAGAAGTGTTATCCTCATCAAAGGACCCGGTTGTGGTTGTAAGCGCTACAGGCTGCATGGAAGTTACAACCACAATTTATCCCTATTCAGCGTGGAAAGTGCCTTTTCTGCATGACGCGTTTGAAAATTCAGCCGCCACATGCTCCGGAGTTGAAGGAGCGTATCAGTCGCTGAAAAAACAGGGAAAAATATCAAAAAATATTAAATTTGTGGCATTCGGCGGGGACGGCGGAACCTACGACATAGGCCTCCAGTCGCTCTCCGGCGCAATGGAGCGCGGGCATGACATGCTTTATGTATGCAATAACAACGAAGCGTACATGAACACAGGCGTACAGAGGTCATCGGCCACACCCAGGGGCGCAAGCACCACAACAGCTCCGGCCGGAAAGGTCATAAACGGAAAACAGCAGAACCCGAAGGATTTAACCGAGATTATGGCGGCGCACAACCTGCCGTATGTCGCCCAGACGACAGTGGGCATGTGGCCGGATGCTACAAAAAAGTTTGAAAAGGCATTTTCAATCACAGGCCCGAAGTTCGTGAACATATACGCGCCGTGCATACCGGGATGGGGATATGATACGTCACAGACAATAAAGATGTCAAAACTAGTCGTAGACACATGCATGTGGCCGGTATACGAGGTAGAAAACGGCAAATACAAGATTAATTATAAGCCGGCTGTAAAGCTGCCCGTAACTGAATACATGAAAACACAGACAAGGTTTAAGGCGCTAATGAAAGATGAGGCAACCATTGCCGCGATACAGGCAAATATAGACGCAAAATGGGCAAGGCTGCAGCTTATGGAAGAGGCGACGAATAAAGTTTAACAAAAATCAGGCGTGTTACCCCTGTTTATAATTTACACGCTTTGAAGGGCCCGGGAGAAATCCCGGGCCCTTTTTTCATACGTGAAAATAAACCAAATATTTTCTTGACATTTTATTTATAGAATAGTATAAATATATGCAATTAAAGAGGTTTTTTGGATTGCTCAATAAAACTAAAGAGTTTTTAATGTCATTTTAAGGCCCTTAAAAAGGGCCTTTCATGATATATAAACTATTTTAACCTGCGGAGGTGTGCGGAAATTGAAAAATCTTGGAAGACACATCCTGGTCGAGTTTTACGGGTGTAACAAGAGCAAACTTGATGACCTTAAATTTGTTGAAAGGACCATGGTTGGCGCGGCTGAATACTCCAAAGCCACAGTGGTCGATGAAGTATTCCACAAATTTAACCCGCACGGGATCAGCGGTGTTGTAGTTATCCAGGAATCTCATTTAACAATTCATACTTGGCCGGAATACGGTTATGCCGCCGTGGATGTTTTTACATGCGGCCAGACTGTTGACCCCTGGGACGCTTTTTTTTACCTGAACAGGGAATTCGATGCCGAGTCAAATACGACAATGGAGCTCAAAAGGGGTCTGCTTGACCTTCCAAATCTTAAGGTAAAAACAACCGCGTAAGTTTCCAAAAAAACAAGAGGTGATTTGAAGTGGATGCTAAAAGAAAAAAGGAATTAAAGGAACTGCTGACTGAAATGAAAGACAGTAAAATAGCGGAAATAAGGCAGAATACAGATGAAATGGCGTCCGCTGACGGCTTCCAGAATGACGCGCAGGATTTTGCGGATACTGCCACCAATATTTATGATAAAGAACTGCATCAGGACCTGACGGAAAAAAACAAGCAGATACTTCATAATATAGAAGAAGCCCTTGCCAAGATAGAAGAGGGCAGGTTCGGGAAATGTGATAAATGCGGAAAAGACATTTCAATAGAAAGGCTCAAGGCAATACCGTCAACCAAACTCTGCATTAAATGCCAGACCGGCGCGGAAAGACTATAAGCAAGTTTACAATTTAATATGCGTATTACAAGCGGCCAATTCAAGGGAATCCCCGTTTTTGCCCCTCCAGGTATGGACGTGCGTCCTACCTTAGCAAGGACCAGGCAGGCTGTTTTCAATATGTTAAGGCCATATATCAACGGGGCAGCCGTTGTTGATATTTTTTCGGGAACGGGAGCCCTGGGTTTTGAGGCCATAAGCAACGGGGCGGCTTTCGCTTATTTCCTGGATGTTTCCCATGGAGAATATATAGCAAAAAATGCGGCCAAATTAAAACTTGACGGCTCCGCTTACAGGTTTATAAAGGGCGATTTTTTAAAGGGGCTCTACGCGCTTGAGGCCCTTAATGTAAAGGCTGACATTATATTCGCGGACCCGCCGTACAACAGGGGATTTATCAGAAAACTCCTTGACGCGGGCGCCCTCAGCAGCATCCTTAATGACGGAGGGTTGCTTGTGGCGGAGATACATTATCAGGAAAAAATGGAAATAGAGGCCCGGCTTAACGGCTGGGTGATCTTGAAAGAGAAGGAATACGGGGAAACATGGGTAGTATTATTCAAAAAACCGGAGGTTATATAAAATGGTACAGCAGGAGATTCTCGCGAAGCTGCCGGCTTTTAAGGCATTCTCCGCCGATGAAATAAAGGAACTCTCGGAAAGGCTCAATATTGAGGAAGTGGAGCCCCAGAGGACGGTATTTAACGAGAACCAGATCGGCGATGATTCAATGTATTTTATCCTTGAAGGCGCCGTAAAAATAGTCAAAAAAACTAAAAATGAGGAAAAGGTGCTCGCAAACCTTAAAGCCGGGGATTTCTTCGGCGAAATGTCCATGCTTCTGCCGGCGCCAAGGTCGGCGTCGGCCGTAACAATAAAGCAGTCCAGCCTGATAAGGCTCTCGGACAGGGATTATAATGATTTCAAAAAAACAAAACCGGCTATTGTTGTAAAATTCAACGACATATTCATCGGGGCTCTTATACACAGGCTCCGCGAAGCTGATAAAAGGCTGGTAAGAGAAGGCTTCGGGATTGGCGCGATTTAAATGATAAAATTTGATCTCTGGTCGCTTATATGCAAATGGGCAGTATATACGTTCCTTCTTTTTCTTACAGTCAGGACCGTCAAAGGGCTGAATGTGAGCTATTCCGGGATGGAAGGGGCGCTTACGCTTGCGGCGGCCGCCGCTGTAATAGCCCTGATTAATACTTTTATAAGGCCGGCAATAATTCTCTTGACTTTGCCCATAAATATATTATCATTTGGTCTATTCACTCTCATCATTAATGCGGTGGTATTCTCATGCGCCGGATGGCTGGTAAAAGGATTTGAAGTTAAGTCTTTATGGGCCGCAATAATAGGCTCGTTAGTATACAGCCTTGCCGCAATGGCGGCTGAGTTTGTTATCAGGATATTCTTCGCCGGTTCAAGGGCAAAGAAAGGAAATATCAGGGCTGATTTCAGGATAATAGAATGATTTTTTGTGTGCGAGGATGGCGAAATTGGTAGACGCACTAGCTTGAGGTGCTAGCGGGTAACACCATGGGAGTTCAAGTCTCCCTCCTCGCACCAAAATTTTCTTAAGGAAAATTTTGGCGGCTCCTGCCGCGGGTTATAATTTATGTAAATTTTAAGAATCATTCAGCGGGAGATAATAATGGGTAAGAAAACAAAAAAATATGTCCTGGGCCTTGACCTTGGCGGCACTAATGTTATGGCAGCGCTGGTCGACAGTAAAGGCGGCGTAAAATCATACCTACATTTTCCAACAGAGGCTTCAAACGGGCCGGAACATGTCATATCCAACATAGCGCAGCAGGCCAAAATTCTTGTTAAGAACAGCGGCCTTGCCATGAAAGATATATTAAGGGCCGGCATCGGATCGCCGGGGCCGATGGATTCGAAAAAAGGCATTATAATGGGCGCCGTGAACCTGCCCGGATGGAAATATGTAAGGTTAAAGGATACCCTCGAAAAACTTCTCGGTGTCGGAGTAGGAGTGGATAACGACGCCAATTGCGCGGCTTACGGCGAGACATGGGCCGGAGCGGCAAAAGGCTCGTTAAATGTCGTCGGCATTACCCTGGGAACCGGAGTGGGCGGCGGTATCATAATAGACGGCCGGCTCGTGCGCGGCGCCAATTATAATGCGGCTGAAATCGGACATACTTCACTTAATCCCGACGGCAGGCTGTGCAAGTGCGGGGCGCGAGGCTGCCTTGAACAGTACGCTTCAGCTTCGGCAATCGCGGAATCGGCCAGACAGGCTATACGCGGCGGAGCGAGGTCCATTATGACAGAGGCCGTTAAGGGAGATATTTCAAAGATAACCTCAAAAACCGTTTACGAGGCCCTGCTGCAGAAAGACAGGACGGCTGTTGCCGTATGGGATGAGTTTATCAAATACCTCGGAGCAGGAGTGGCTAATCAGATAAACGGATTAAATCCGGAAGTTGTGGTTATAGCGGGCGGCGTTATAAATGCCGGCGACAGGCTATTCAAACCGCTGCGCGAAGCCGTAAAAAAACAGACATTTGAGCTTACATTTTCCGCGGCAAAAATAGTCCCGGCAAAACTCGGGGAGCTTGCCGGAGCCATTGGCGCCGCCGGTCTTGCCATCAATGAGGGCGAATTTTACGGCATCTGAGAGCCCCTTAAAGCTTTTATCATCCACCCCGCGTAAAATAATAATTTCTATCGTTATTCTCGCGGCTGCATTCGTATATCTTCATACTATGACCCCGGTTTTCAAAAGTAATGATTCTCCGGAAACTGCAGCCGCGGCTTATTTTTTGGGGATTGGCCATCCTCCGGGTTATCCGCTCTTTAATATGTGCGCAAAAATAACGACCTTTTTGCCTGTTGGAAATACCGGTTTCAGGGTAAATTTATTTTCCGTGATTCTCGCCCTGCTTACGCTTCTGCTCGCGTATAAAACATCCGGTATAATAGCCCCGTATTTCTGGGAGCAAAGCGGCGCAAAACGGCGCCTGGCCGGGATTCTTGCTGTTTTAGCGCTTGCTTTTTCGCGCGTCTTCTGGAGCCAGGCAGCCGAGGCAAAAGGCGGGATATACATGCTCAACCTGCTTTTCACATCCGCCCTTATATATATTTTCCTTAAGCTTCTTGACGGATTTCAAAAAAAATTATTATATCTTGTGTCCCTGATTTTTGGCCTTGCCTTCGCAAACCACTGGCCGAGCGCGGCCATAATGGCGCCTTTTTTCGTGTATATTATTTTTATTCACCGCGGGAAATTAAGCGCCGGTCGCGCGATGTTTTCCGCGCTTTTTTTTGCGGCGGGACTGGCGGCTTATATTTATCTGCCCATAAGGGCGGGGAACAAACCTCCTCTAAACTGGGGAAACCCGGTTGATCCGTCAGCCATTCTTAATGTTATTTTGCGCAGGGATTATTCCAATACGGTTAAACCGGGGCTGGATGTATATATTTATCAGCTGAAGGAAACTATCAGGACATTTGCTTTAAATTATTCATTCCTGGCGGTTTTCGCCGCGGCGGGAGCCGCCGCGATGTTTAAAAAGGCGCGGAAAAAAGTTTTTTTTCTAGCTTCAATTATGATTCTCACAATAATACTTGTCGCATTTGTAAACCTCACGAAAAAAGATATTGTTTATCTTATTGATATTTTTCTTTTGCCCGCGCTTTATATAATGGCGCTTTTTATCGCCCCCGGCGCGGCTGCTTTTGCCGCGCTTAAAATACCCGGGACTGCAGTTAAAGGCGCGCTGATTGCCGCTTTCGCGGCCATGTTCGTTTTTAATCTGGGGGCGGATGATTTTTCGCGCGATTTTACCGCCTATGATTACGGAAATAATATACTTTCTTCACTCGAGCCGGGCGCGGTATACATTGCGGACGGTGATTATAATGCCATGCCCGTGTTTTATATCCTTGAAGTTGAAAAAAAACGGCCCGATATAAAATTTGCCGTATCATCATTTCTCGCGTTTGGCTGGGGGATAGATGATTTCAGGTCAAGAACCGGTATAAACGCGGAAATGGCGCCCTATCACAGGATTGATAATATAAAAAGTATATTAAACAACGGCGGCAATTTATCCATTTATATGAATTATTCCGGAAGCGGTGATATTTCCGCCAGTACTCCCGGACTTTTTAGTTCGCACTGCGGGCTGCTTAATAAACTCGGCTTAAATAATAATTATAGTGGGCCGGATACGGAACCCTTTAAACTTTATAATTACAGGGGTATATTTAACGGTAAAAAAGACCGTGACGTGGCGGATACTTCATTAATTACATGGTATCCTTTTTCGATGGTAAATTGCGCGGCAGAGCTGCTTTCGGCGGGAGACTACGCGCAATCAGCGGAGTTATACAGGGAAGCAATGCTATTCCCGGTTGATGAGCCGCGGGATAACATCTGTTACGATATATCAATGTCATATTTTAAGCTTAGTGATACCGAAGGTGAGCGGCGCTACCTGAAAAAAGCGATAAGTTACAATACAAAAATCCCACAGGTTTACGAGAGGCTTGGATTGATATATTTTAATATGGGGCTGCTGGATAATGCCAATGATTTATTTAAAAGAGCCAAATTACTTGGAAGCACGCTTGACACTGTTGATAAAGGCATGGGTGTTATTTCAGGTTTTTCACAAAAAGATAGGCTTGAAATTGCATTAATGAAAGGCAATGAAAAGCTGGTTAAAAACGATTATGTTTCAGCTGGTGAAATATTTGACTTCCTTATTGAAAAAGGATATAAACGTGATATAATATATAAGAACTTAGGAGTGTTTCATTTTAAGACAGGCGATTATAGCGGCGCGCTTGAAGACTTCAAAAAGTCTGATAATGAAACACATAATGCTGTGACTGTGCTTTACCTTGCGATGGATCTCGAAAAACTCGGTGATTTAAAAAAGGCTGAAATTGAGCTTGAAAAGGGGCTAAATGATTTTCCGCAGGATAAGGCGCTCTCAGGTGCTTTAAGTTTATTGAAGGAGCGGGTTTTAAATGGCAAAAGTATTAATAGCGTTAACGGACAGGGACGAAGCGATAAAGATAAACAACGCCCTTGAAGACAGGGGTGATACCACATATGTAGCGACCGATTCATCGGCTCTTCTGGAAAAAATATCCCGCCAGGAATTTACTGCCTTAATTCTTGATACTGAAATAATACCCGAACTTGAACTGAACATTGTACAGTTTATCAAGGAAAGAAATCCTGATATGAAAATCATCCTTGTAACTTCAAAGGAAAAACTTGATTCGGCCATCGCGATTGCCAGGAACCAGGATTTTTATTATCTTCTAAAACCCCTTAACATTAATGAGCTCTCTTTCATTCTCGAGAAGATAGAAAATTCCGTTGTAAAGCATGAAGAGCCGGCCCTTGAGAATTATTTCAGGGAAAGGTTCATCGGAAAATCGGATAAGATTAGGAAAGTAATGTCGGTTTCGGCGAAAGTCGCCAAAAGCGATTCCAACATCCTGATTACCGGAGAAACAGGAACCGGGAAAGAACTCATATCAAGGGCCATACACGAACTATCGCGCAGGTCCCATGCCCCTTTTATCGCCGTTAATTGCGCGGCTATCCCGGAAAACCTGCTGGAGTCGGAGCTCTTTGGCTACAGGAAAGGGGCATTTTCGGGGGCTGTTGCCGATAAAAAGGGCTTAATAGAACTTGCTGATAAAGGGACGCTGTTCCTGGATGAAATCGGGGATTTAAGCCTTAACCTCCAGTCAAAACTTTTAAGAGTGCTTGAATACCGGGAGCTCAGGATGCTAGGCGACGAGGCCCTTAAAACAGTTGATATACGCATTATCGCTGCGACAAACCAGGACCTTTCCGCGATGATAAAAGAGAAAAAATTCAGGGAGGACCTCTTTTTCAGGCTTAATGTAATACATATTAATATACCGCCGCTTCGCGAAAGAAAAGAAGACATACCCCTGCTCATAAGGTTTTATATTGAAAAATATAACAAGCTCGGAGGCAGGAATATAGTGTCCATTGACCCCGCGGCAAGAAACCTGCTGGCATATTATGATTATCCCGGAAATGTCAGGGAACTTGATAATATTATTCAGCATGCCTTCGCCATGTCGCATAATGACATTTTAGGTGTTGATGACCTGCCGGCGCAGCTGCACAACATAACCCCGTATTTTAAGCTGGAGCCGCACGAGGACAAGCCCATTGACCCCGATAAACAGGATGAGGGCGGGGAACTGCTGCTGTCAAGAATTGAAATGAATACCATATTAAAGGGATTCGCAAAATTCGGCACAAATCATACAAAGGTTGCAAAGGCGCTGGGAATTTCACGCTCCACTTTATGGAGAAAAATGAAACAGTATAAAATTGTAATTTAGCACTACTTATATAAATAAAAAAAGCGGGCTTTAAGCCCGCTTTTTTTATTTATATAAGTTTGTTAGAAGCTTGCGCCGAATGAAAGTTTGTACGCGGTGCCAAGCTCACCATAGGGTTCGAAGGAGAAATCAATATTATATTTGGAATTAACAAGCAGCCCGAGGCCGAACGAAATATCTTTAAAGCCGCTGTCAATAAGGTCATCCTCTGTATAATAACCCGCGCGCAGGACAATAAGGTATGGGGTTTTTACTTCAAGGCCGAACCTGTTTTCCGGCGAGTTATTCAGGCGGCCGACCAGGTCGTATTCCGCGTTAAAACCCCAGTCGGCTATTGAAAAATTGTAGAGCCCGGCGAATGTCATTTCCTTTGAAATGGTAAACCCGCTCATTTCACCGCCGAAATTTGTGGCCACAAGGTCGAAAGAAAGGCCTTTTATTATGGGAACAAAATAACGCACACCCAGGTCAAATGCGACCGCGTTTACGGCGGAGCCGTCCATGTCATCAAGGAAATATTTTACGGTTACACCGAAATCAACATCCTTGTCGAGCTGGTTCGCGTACGCGATGTTCAGGTTAAGCGCGTATGTGGAAAAGGTTGTGTTCATATCAATAGGGTGGCCTGCGTCGTCGGTGGTGTACCTTTCCATTTCCCCTGAATTGAAATATGAAAAACCGGCAGCGAAGGTGCCAACGTCTTTTACCTTTGTGGCGACGCTCAGCGAGTCTATTATAGTGGACATGAGCCACTGGTTGTGTGAAAAGAAAAGATTATATGAATTATCCTCTTTTTTCATATTTTCAATACCGGCCGGGTTCCAGAAAAGAGCGACCGCGTCCTGTGCCATACCCATATAGGCGTTTCCCATACCCGAGGCGGCCGCGCCGTTGCCTATGGTTGAGTATAAACCTGAAACAACTGATGAGTTGTCAGTCACGGTTAAGGAGGCAAAAATGGAACATGAAACAAGTGTCAAAGCCGCTGCGATTATTATAAGTTTTTTCATTTTTTTCCTCCCCATCACTTTATAACAGCAAATTTGCTGTACGGCGTTGTGTCTGTTGTGCCGTCCGAATATGTAACTACAACTTTAAACATATATATGCCCCTGGCAAAATTGGTTATGTCTACCGCAATGTAACCCCAGTATGGCCCGGTGTCATAAACCCTTCCTGCTTCATCACCGCTGATGGCCTTTATGACTACCATTACGCTTATTGGAGTTTTTGTGGAATTTACCGGATAAGCTATTGCCATCCTGTTTGTGAATGCGGCCGGGTTTGGATACGCGAAAACCTTGCCCTGCGGCGCCTGAGGAACCGGCCACGGAGTGAAAGTAGGCGTGATTGTGGAAGTCGGCGTGATCGTATAGGTCACGGTTTCCGTTCCGGTTGCGGTTACTGTAGGAGTTACAGTCATTGACCACGACGGATTTATAGTCGGGGTGATTGTGTAAGTGGGAGTTATCGTGGAAGTCGCAAATGTTAATGTTTCTGTTATTGTTTCGGTTATAGTGGCTGTCACCGTGATAGTCACAGTTGCGGTAACTGTTGCGGTAACCGTACCAGACACGGTTTCTGTTACGGTTTCTGTAATAGTCTCGGTAACCGTTGGTGTTACGGTAAAGGTCGGCGGCGGACCCGCAATTATCCCTGCGCTTGCGGCAAGCGCTATAACCGCTATAAGCAATACTTTTTTCATAATGCAAAAACCTCCTGATAAGAATTAAACGATATGAAAGATTCTAACATTTTTTGCTGTAAAGTCAATATAAAGTGGGCAGGGGTTGGTTATAAAGAATGGCTATTTAATTATAGCAAGTTTTCCGGTTTTTCGGCAGTCTGGCCCGCTTATAACATATATGTATATACCCGGGGCAAGCGATTTTGACCGGGGTATTCCTGATATGCGCCAGAAATACATTCCGTCCGGGGTATCTTTTTCGTCGTAATACACCTCTTCGCCGTTAAAATTAAAGACGGCGATTTTTGTATGGGCGGTAAGATTGTAGAAAGTTATACCGCCGGTTGATAAGGGAGCCCTGTAAGGGTTTGGATAAAAATAAAGTTTATCAAGGTTTGACGCGGCCGCTTTAACAGGCGTGGGCGTTGTTGTCTGTGTGGCGGTGGCTACCGGCGCAGCGGTTATTGTGGTTGTCGGGGTATAAGTCGCGGTTATTAACGCGGTGGGTGTGATTGTGCCAACGCCGGGACAGCCGCAAATCTCAATGTTGTCGACCCACAAATCAACGCTCCACTGGGATCCGGCGGCCGGGAAGCTGTCGGTCTGGAACTCGACAGCGGTTGTTTTTGTAAAATAAACAGATGCGGCGGCGGCTGTACCCCAGCCGGCAGCCTGGGTCATTGACGAAAATGGAATGTTTATCAGCGTCCAGGATGAGGATGCGGGAAGCGAATACCTGTAATAATTATATCCGGTAGGAATTGACGCGTCGCAGTCAATTTTTGTGTAATATTGTTTGGA